>Ga0210059_1003340_pt1 | contig 25600 bp, 19 predicted proteins | sample Ectturendosymbi2_FD_188042 | JGI IMG/M metagenome (GOLD analysis project Ga0210059, IMG submission 188042) | Ecteinascidia turbinata endosymbiont from Florida, USA - Sample 2 (SPAdes) (version 2) | ecosystem: Host-associated > Tunicates > Ascidians > Unclassified | place: Key West, Florida... | reverse complement strand
CAGTTGACGATGTTGTTTGCTACGCAAGATGTCCTATATTGGTTTCACGTACCGTATTTTCCGCCTAACAAGCCGAATCGTGAAATACGCCGAGGCCAATTTTTAGCTCTGAAAAAGAGTTTTTTTTTGTATTACCGTCCAGTAAGGCGAGGCCATTTTTAAGAAGTGACAATTTTCTTCAAAATGATGATATTTTGTGGTTGGACGACGACGAGGAAGACAACATTGTACTTGCTCAGCTAATTAAACTAGAAAATGATCCGTACAACGACCAGGTATCTGCCGAGGATTGGAATCTATAATACAATGCTTCTGACGATGAAGATGATTAAAGTGATGGATTTTAATAAATTTCTGAGATTGAAGTGTATTCTTTGTTCTGGTCCAAAGCTGACGATCCGCCCAATAAGCCAACCCTCATAAATCAGGTCCAAAAATTAGGTCCTGAAATTCGGCTTTTTAGGCAGAAAATACGGTAATTCACTTGTACATTGCGATGCAAAGTAATCAGAGTAATTGCAATTGAATCGTTCTTCACCGCAGTGATTTTGCAAATATATTTATAAGACTGTCATCTTGATAGACAGCGCACTCCACAGATGCAGTTTTACAGCTTGTTGTCAGCATCAATTTTATACGATTTTAACTACACTTAAAGTGTATGTACGTTTGGCTAAACAGTTCTCATTGCTGTACGACTTACATTTGCTGAATGTTCCACAAGGTAATTATCTTTTCAGCACAGCACATTTATTACATTCGTAGGAAGAAACCGCAATTGTGATGTAATAAATGCGCTGTGCCCGAAAGCAATGATAATTTGGAAATATTTCCTCATGTGTTTTGACAATGAGATCAATACCACTATCTATTTCAAATACAGTCAGCCCTCATTTGTCCGAACTGCGATAAACCGGAATCCCTGCTATCCGAAACAAATTGCTAGGAACAGATTTTTCCCAACGCATTTCACCCCTTCAATCTGGAAACCTCGCTGTCAGACACCGACTCGGAAATTTAGGAACGGATTTGTCATATCAATAGAAAAAAAACGCTAAACTGGATTTTGCCAACTGTTACTTAGTTGTTTATTTGGTCATAACGGAAGGGTGAAAGTCAATTTTCTACGCACAATGAATGTAACAGTGTCAGACCCTGCAGGACGTAGTTATAGGTCTCCTGTACAGTTTTTTCATGTTTAATCTCATTCCGAAAGCATACTAGCTTATGTATATGGATCTGCTCATAAACTAAAACAACTATGAGAGTTCATTTAATGATGTTTCACATGCAGTCTACATATTTGCTTAATTTGACAGTTCATTTGAGACTACTCTACAGTTTGTTTGTTTCCTCAATGAGCGTTCTTTTAGGCCAGACCTGTAGCCAGGTCTAAAGGTTTAGGGGGCATAAAGATTTTTAGGGGTTCAAGACTTCTGTTTTTATTATATATTTTAATAAAAAAACTTCTTGGTACAAAATTTGGAGGAGCGCAAAAAAATTTAGGGGGGATTGCCCCTGAATGCCCCCGTGGCTGCAGGCCTGATTCTAATTTTCCGGATACCTCGCTAAACTGACATTATTTGAACGAGGTCTGACTGTAGTTAATTGCCCTGGTTTGTTCGCAGGCAATCATCTGCTTACCGCGCACACAAAAACCTGTTCATGAGCGAATATTATGTCATAGAGTGGTTTTTGAGGACAATTGCGGAGTGGTATGAATATTGCGCACTACTTGATGCAGTCGGAGGGCTGCGCATCCTAAGGAAGAGTACAAAGAATTTGCGTTAATTAATCAGAGACGAAGTAGGAACTTGGGTTTCTCAACTTTGGCAAAATTGCAAAATTCATCGATCGATTTCTAGTTTTAAGAGAAAATGTATTTTTATGCTAAAAAGTGATCAAAAACTGCCCTACTGTGACAGAACTCTTTTTTCACGGCTAGATGCGCCACTGATCGGTACACAAGAAGTAGCTCACAATTTCAAAAAGGTTGGTGACCCCTGATCTATGCCATAAGATGAATGTCAATGAAAATACTAACTGACAGTTTCACTACTGGCATTTCAATAAATATATATATTCATTTAGTACACCGATACTGGTTTACTGGTGTTATGAACTTATTTACATTTAGGGATATTGCATAAGTGCAAAAAAGTTTGAATGAAAGTTCAGCTATTTCCAGTCAGGGCTGATTGATTTAAATGATTTCATTTAAATCAGTGATAAAGTAAAAAAAATCAAGCAAAAATCATACGCAGTTTTGAATCTTTCTGTGATGTGTATAACACATTTAATTCGTATTCCAATCGATTTCACTTGGGTAGTGTCTCTTTTACCGCCGATATTTTGACGGCAACTGATTGACCGGAGCTATTATGCCGCCAGTCGATCATTCGGTCCTGTGGCATGACACAATTCAAATATAAAGCTCAGTTTGTCATGCAATCGGCGTGCTGACTCGTAGCGTAATGGTTATGCTTCAAATATGGTATGCCATTGCTTTTTGGTTCGACTCTCACCTTGGTGACTTCCCTTTTCTTTGTTTCTGCTTTTTCCTAACTTCCCAAACTTTTCCCTTATGTTTTAGGTTTCGGCTTCAGTTAGCGTTTGCGTTACGGTTAGTGCTCGGTAGGGGTTAGCGTTACGGTTAGGGGTTAGTTCAAGGCTTAGAGGTTAGCATTAGGGTTAGGGGTTAGTATTAGGGGTTAAGGTTAGGGTTAGCTTTAGAGTTTATCTTTTGTGTTTACTTTGTTTCTGCTGGCATATTGTCTTGCCGGCAAAATAGACACTGCCTTTCACTTGTCATAAGAAGTTTCTGGCTTCTTTAATTATAACACAAGTTATAAAAGCAATTAAAGTTTTATCAATCACAGCAACTGTAAGGTCACAGATTCTATGTCAACTAACTGCAAAAATGATTTATGGACTAACATTTGCAGACTCAGAACTGTCAGAATGCCAGATGTTTGAAGTGAAGGCTGGCATAAAGCAGGCCTGTAGCCAGGTTTTGAGGCTTGGGGGGAAAATAAACTATTAGGTGGGCAAGATTTTTGTCTTTATTACGGTATATGTTTTAAACAAACTTTTTTGGACACAACAAAATTTGGTGGACACAAAAAATTTGGGGACACTGCCCCTGAATGCTCCCATGGCTACAGGCCTGGCATAAAGTTAAAGTTGCATCTAAATTCCAGCAAATATGTAGGCTGTTCACTGTAGAAATAGTAGTTTTAGAAAATATTCTCGATCGAGATTCATAATAACACATATATTATAGGTTTTTGCCACTTCATGCATGTATGTTATACTTTTGCAGAAGCTGAACTAGTGCAAGCTCCGTAAAAATAAACAGTTTTAACAATAGTCTTCACAGCTTGCAACAAAAAGGCTGGTAAGCTCATATTTTTAGACAAGCTTCTTAACATCATGCCATAAGTGTTAATGAAGTTGATGAACAGATGGTTTAAGTCATTTCAAATGTATTTCGTTTTGTGCACAGGTACTGGTATTATGAGCTGATTTGCTTTAAACGTGATGCATAAGTGCAAGGTAAGTTTGAATGAAACTTCAGCTGAATTGTAATCACTGAACTAGAAGAAACAAAGCACAAAAAGAGATTATATTAAAACAAACTCTTTAAAATTAAAAATTATTACTTGTTAGGTGGTCACCCTCTGCACATTAAACAAAAAATCACAAAAATAAAAAAAATATTATTTAAATAAAAAAGGTCAAGATTTTTGTGGTTAAAAAAAATCATGATTTTTATCAACCCTGCTTTAAACAGACCTAACCTTAGGCTGTTTTTGGAATAGTTTTACGCTATTTCTGCTCTAAGCAAATTCATGAACTTATTTTTTGTATGTGATAAAATAAACAATTTTCCATTTTGGCAAAATGTTAAAAGAAGTCAGGTATCTGTGTATTCTTTGTGTATATTCTTCCTTATGTTGAATTGGGGTTGAGCAGCTAGCTTGACTCCTTGTTCTTCTGTCATCATCTTCATTTTCTGATTCTTTTGGAATTGCAAAAGTCTGCATATTTTTCTCCCATACTGATCCAGTTTGTCTGTATTGAAATGTCTTAACTTTTTCATATTGTACTTCTTAAGCTATCTTTTTTATGTTTTCTTCCAGCTACAAGGTCATCTAGATTAAAAATTTTTCTTTGCAGTTATTGGTTTACAAATTTTGTAAGAACTTGCAAAAGAATGATCACCTGCCAATTAGAAATGATGCTTAAAATGTGTTTGGGTTGTATCCCCAAGCTTTTCAGTCTTGTTTCACATCTTCAGAACAAATCTTAAAAAGTAGTATTAAATGATGTTGAGTTAGATGAATAATGAGGTAGATTCAGTTGGATGTGTAGTGAGGTAGAGTCTGGTCTAGAACAGTCCACCTGGGACTTTAGCCTTGTCTTGAAACTTTAGTAGTGTTGTTGCGATTATGGAGAGGGTATAGAGAGTGTGCAACTTTACCTTTGCCCTGTTATTAACCTTACTGCTAACCTTACAGTGTAAGGTTGAAGTGCTGGATAGACTATTCTGGACAAGGAGGAAAAGTGATTCAAAGTTATTTGGACAACTTTTGTGTGTTCACTAGGCTATTAACTGTGGACTAGAAGACTATCTGCCAGTTACTGCATCCGCAAATCTTTCACTTTTACATATTTTAGTATTGACATTCTTCTAAAATGCTCAAAAGTTTATAGTCTAAATTTGTTATCGATGTGCAATGCTGACATTGACTTGCCACCAACAAAGCATTCAGCACAGAGCAAATGTGTTGCCTTGGTAAGATGCTGGCTTCTGACTAGGGCTGGGTTTAAGTAACAAATTATTATAGTTTAAGTAATAAGTAATTTCTAACAGATTACTTAGTAATTCAAACAAATCAGGAAAACTGATCTTTAGAAGTAAAAACATCAAATACATCAAAATAATTGCAATTTTTAAATCACAATAGGGTCGATTGAGACAAAAATTCTCACCAGATGGCCACGAATCAATTTAATGGAACAAGCTTCTAGCCCCAAATTGTAATCACGATGTCAATAAACAGCTGTGACTCACAAACTACTCTGTGCAGGCAAGAAATCTATTCGCCTCAATGACTTATTTTATCCATGTCATGTACATAATTGTGTTAACAGTAACAGACGTTGCTTCTAAATATTGACTTCTATAAGCAAATTAACGTATATGCTTGTGTATAAGTCAAGTTTTTGGGAGACGATTTTATAGTAGTATTTTTGGGGTCGACTTACACCCAGGTAATGTTTATGGAGATGTTGCTGAAAAGTCATATACAATGTGAATGTGAGAAGAAAACTCCGTTATTATACATTTTATATACGGTAGGTATATGCCGGCCTTAATAAATGCTCAAATTATGATTCTTCACCTTGAAAGATGCTCGCATCTTGACATTATAATAAGCAGGGTTTTTAAAGACGTTTTAAGGACCCGATTCGTGTCCCTAGTATCAGCAAAAGTTGTCATCGGGTCCCTAGAATCAGAGAAAAGCGGGTCTCTGCAGGTTCATACAGGGTACCTAACATTTTCCTTGACAAACAAACTGTAATAAGTGCAATTTATTTTAAGGTATGTAGAATTAGCTTTAAATTTGTATATACTACCAGTAAACAAGCAAGCAATGGAGTGCTTGATCATAATTGAATAAACTCTACTGCACTGGAAATCCACATGTCCTTCGACTATACGCAGGTAAGACTTATAATGATGCAATTTTTGGTCTTAAAATACACATTGACTTATGCATAAGTTCCACTTATAGACAAGTATATACGGCACTTGAAATATCAAGTAATTGCCAAATTACTTCAGTAATAACTAAAGGTGTTGTAAGTAATCAAGTACTGTAATTACTTACTTGAACCCAGCCCTACTTCTGACCACTTATGACACTCAAAAGGGAGTGCTAGAGCAGGTATATTGAAACTAACCTGAACCTATGATATGCTGAATCAAGCAATTAATCTAGGTTCAATCTAGTACTTAGCATGATCTATGAAGAACATTTGTAAAACTTAAATGTCTCAATGCCAACATGCTGACTTCTGAAAATTCGTTGGAAACAGGTGTAACTGAGATGGATTTCATCAGTTCTGCACTTCCAAGTGTTATCTTTTGGACTAAAACCAAAATTGGTTTTTGCTTTGATCATTGTCAAATATCTGGAATATATAACATGACTGAAGAAGTGGCAAATGTTATTTTCTCAACAAGTATGTGTTATTCTTTTGACGTATCAAAGCATAGTAAAAATATTAGTAGAACATGTGTTTCTTTGGCAGATTTGTCTTTTTATGTAATATTAATAATACTTTTTGGCTAGTAGTACGGATGACAGATTCTAAAAATATAACTGTGAAAATGGTAATGAGGTAATCTCTTAACTTCCCAGTAAAATAACAACACTATGAAAAGATGGCATAGCTTTGTACAAAGTTTCAAGTTAGCTTGATTTCTTAAGTGGTTATTTGCGTTTTTTCTGTCTTCCAATGTGTCATTGAGTGGTAGAAACTTGTTTGTAATTCTGATGTTTAGGTTTAAAAGTTATGTTATTAATCTAAAATGAGAAAAGTGATAAAATCTGACAAGGAAAAGTTACATTAATCTCGAACCAAGTTTTTACTGGCATATTATTTTTGCATATGAACTAGCTCGAGATGAATTCATGATTCATGGAATAGGAAACAGCTTGTATTATGGACGAGGTAAGGCACAACATGTTATTAAGCTGCGGCAACTCAACCCATCATTCCTGAAAAATGTAACTTACAAATTTCAACTTGGCAGCAGAAGACCTTTACGGATTGAATGGCATGAAAATGCAACAGGTCATCTTATTATTGAAAGAGAGGTACAATGCACAAATGTTCTTACTTTGTGATTTTCTTCACCAGTTTATATTTTTGTAGAAAAATAACATATTTTAATGAATTATATAGTTAATATGTGAATTGTATGCGGATAGTTAGCAAAAAAAACAAACAAATGTGTGGAAGCAAGCTATAGGCTCATTGTGTGGAGCAGAATAGAAGCAATTCGAAAAAAATATCTTGAACATATTGGTGGCTGGAAATAGCAAAAAGGTTGTGCACTCTTGACTTTAATGACACACGTAGATTTGCTTTGGCATTGGTAAGGAAACCAAAACTGCTGGTTTTAGGCCGAAATCCAGGTACGATATATTCATAGACCGGCCGTCAAAGTGTTAAAACAAAAAAATTTGTTTTCTACCAAAAGAGCATGGCAAAATAAAAGTAAGTTATTTTTTCAAAGGTGACATGGTTGAATCAATTAGCAAAATTTTTATAGGACATGAATTTCATGTAAAGCACACTCAGTCCTGAAATTTTATTCAGTTAAGGCTTCTGTTTCGTGCAGATTCTATTTTCATAAGATTTCAGGTATAGACTTCAATGAAATCAATTTGCTATTAAAATTTCCTGAATGGTTCAACTGTGACACCCTTGAAAAGGTAAGGAATCGTTGCTAAGTTGTGAAAGCAAAATCCTGTTGGCTAATCGCACAAAAGCTTGCAGCAAACCTAGAGCGTTTGTTTGTCAAAATTATCAAAGTGCCATTCTACACAATTTCTTTCACATGGAGGTTGTTGTGCAAGAACTCCAGGTATGACAAGAAAGCAGCTACTTCAATGTACATCTCCATTCTCCAGCAGTGCAAGTCAATTAGTAATTGGTCAGAAGCATATCAATCTTGGAAATAGTTGCCTTCATTTACATTTTTTTATATTGTACTGAAGTTGATATTGTTTAATGCAATTTTAAAATCCAGCAGTGTCTTAGCAGTTTGGGTGATTTCAGTCACAGTGATGTTTTTTGCTGCTGAAATAACTTTGGCTGTGCATGGCATAGTGACAGTGACAGTGACTGGGTTCAGAAGACATTTGACATGGTATATGCACACGATTCTGATTTTCTTGGTGCACGATATCTTTTGGTTACGGATGCCTAGTGATCTGCTAAATGTTTAGCTGGTGTTCCAGTAATTGTAGTACACTTTGAATTTAAGATTAGTTAATGATTTGGAATTTTGGCTGTCTGGATTGCTGACTTTCTTGATGCTGCAAAATATGAATGCTAAGAGTGTTTGCCCTCTGTCAAGCCAGGTCTTATGAAAATCTATTTTGCTTGGACAGCTTGCTTGAATTTGTGTTCACAATTTTAAGTTGTTGATGAAATCACAAGCGCTTCGAACAATCAGGCCAGGATAAAGTGGGGAATATGGGAATGTTATTCCTGTGAAATCTGGCATGCTTGCAGGAAGTTTTTCGCAGCAACACTATACATTTTGTAAATTTCTAAGTAGTTGATAAAAAATTTGTGCTTGGTGCAAACTGACTTTTCAATGCAACATGCCACATTACTCGACTTCTGGAAGTCAGGTGGTTTGATTCAAAGCGCACTCCCTGTACCATGATAGATTAACAAAGGTTGAGCCATTCCAACTGAACCGTACTCCCTCCACGAATCACATTCAGCATTAAGTGCTGTCGCTATGTTGTTGCATGTGGTCATGCCTATTTGTCAGTTGAGTGGATGAAATTGCTGGTTTTGATAAAACTGAATTTTAGTTGCCGTTTAGTTGCAATGTGATTGGAAGGGGCTATGCATGCACAGGTTCATTAGTTCACTGCTGGCCTGTTCGTGGTGTTGCAGTCCTAAAAGGTAAACCACCCAGTATTGAGAGATATCACTACAGGGAATCCACCAGGTATCCTAAGTGTTATATTTTATTATTGTGGGCCTCCTTGATTTTGAGTAGATGAGTGACAACCACCCCTTTTTAGTAGTTTTCAGGTGTAACACATTGTTGGAAAAAACAAAATGTGGTTTGGCATTCTGAATTCAGTTAAGCTATTCTAAAATAATGCTGGAATCTCCATCCCAACTTGCAGCCACATGTGAAACTTTTTGTGGTTGCCACTTCGGTTCTCTGATCACCACACTATAAGATATTAATTTATTGATCTCTTTGTTAGAATAAAAAAACGTGATTTGAAGGGTGTTGTTTTCAGCACAGGTCTTCAGATTTCTTTTCAGAAAATCATATCTTTTTATCAAGTATACTTGCAAAGATATCTGTGTCAGATTAAAGGGTTTGTAATGCTAAGTACACTGTTACGTACAGTTTGAGGAAAATTATCTGCTTTGTTATAGGTTAGACCAGTGGTTCTCAAAGTTTCTTTTACTTTTCTCACAAAATCAAATACTGTCAGTTCATTTCCAATGAACATCATGAATAATTGCAAAATTTCACACAAATTACTGTGTAGAAACAGTTGATGATTATGAACCAACTCCTTTGTTTAATGAGTCACTGGAGTTGAAGCAGTTTGTGTCTACAACTTTCTGTGATTGCTACCAAACAGGCACACGGTCCACGTCGTCTTGCTGGTAATTGCAGCTTCACCCTTACCACCGCAAATGGTACTCAGAATAGGTTATGACGCCTCAAGAATGGTGCCCAGGTCCAGCAGGGATCCGTCCTGGAATCCCTTCAACATCTATACCTCTTTCATGCCAACCACTGTCTCTATATGCCAACGACCCAGCAATCATGCATGCTGATGGAGATTGACAAGCAGTGGAAGGGTTGCTAAGCAAAGACATGGCAACCGTAGGTGAACATCTCCAGACCTGGAAGTTGAAACTTAGTGCTGCAAAAGCAGTGTTGGTGGTCTTCCACCTCAACAACAAGAAATCTAATCGTGAGCTCAAATCAACTACAACAATGAAACTACCATTTTGCACCGAGTCCACAGAGTACCGTTGGACAGGGAACTCATGTACTATGTCCTGCCTACACCGCAAGTCAAATCGCAAAAAGTTGACATCATGTGTTGCACTCTGGAGACAGCTTGCTGGCTCTGGCTGGGATGCTGGAGCAACAATGTTGTGTTAGCCCTGGTCCATTCAACCACAAAGTACTCTGCTCTTGTCTCGTGCCTCAGCACACTCACACCTGCCACACTGACCCTGCCACCAAAGACGCCTTGTGAACTATGACTAGATGCCTGCATCCTACACCAGCAGACAATCTTCCTATCCTCACATCAAACCTGCTGAGTTTCGTCGCAAAGGAGCCACACTGTCTCTAGCATGCTGTGCCATAAAGTTTGGACATCTCAGTGGGAATACACAGCATCTCCAATCATGACACCCATTTGCAGGGCTGCAGAAAGTGTGGAAATCTGGAAGGTGCTACCTGGGAAATCATACATGCTCATGGGAAATTAATCAGCTGGAAGTCAAGTAAAAGCAAATCATACGCCAAGAATTGCAAGAAAACTACAAAACATACTGTACAAATTTCCTTGCTCAGTCACGGTGGTCCAATACCTGGCGTTGTGATGCAACAGTTACCCTTACCTAACAATAGAGGTCTCATGCTGTTGCTGGTCGTGTGCAGTGTTGCCAGTTTAGCATTTTTGAAACCAAATTTTGAAATTAAACGCTTTTTTTGACGCACTTGGCTTTTTTGAAAATCGAAAATACTAGTGAAAATCTGGCTTTTTTTAATTTTTTTCAGTCTGAAATGCTTGGCTCTGGCTAAACCTTGTCTAAGCTGCATATTCATTACAAATCTCTTCTGACGTGAGTCTATGACCATGCAGGGTGCAAAGAATATTGCTGAGATTTTCTGTTGCCCTAATAATTTTTGATGTATTTGATAAGAAACAAATGTACGGCAGCGTATTTACAGGGAAAATAATTGCTTTGAAAAATCTGAATTGCATTTTATTGATGTTTCTGATGAGTTTCATTATCTATTTTTGTTTGGTGACTTGACATCTCTAACCATGTCCCCACTTTTGGAAACTTTAAATTCCATCCCAAATGTGCCAAAAAATACAGACCAAAAGTTCGCTGTTTGAAAAATTTTGACTTGCCATCTTTGCTGGAAGATCTTAACACTGCCCTTTTTGATCTTGACTTGAAAGAATGCCCTATATAAAAAATTGTTATCAACAAACAACCCATCAATTTCAGCCAAGTACAAATTTTACAGAAATAAAATAACTCACCTCAGAGAATCCCTAAAAGAAAACTATTATAGATCAAAATTTGAAAACTGTAGAAATGATGTCAAAAAAAGTTGGAAAGTTATTAATGAAATTATTACTACAAAAACAAAAAAAAGCCAAGTAGGTACAGAAACCTACAATACTGACCTTAATAATCAAAACCATTGTGAAGAACTAAATAACCATTTTTCCAAAATTGGCAAAAATATATCCTCCAAAATTGACCCTCCCCCTGCAACTTTTGATGACTTTTTTATTGAGTCTTTCCCCAATTTGTGTGTATTTCCACCAACCAGTGCTGATGAAATCAGACTGATTGCATCACTAAAATGCAAAACAACATCTAACTCCTATGACGTCCCAGCAAAGTTTTTTAAAATTTCTGCCAGTAGTTTATCCTCATGGTTATCAGAATTTTTTAATAAATGTATGGCAGCAGGTAAATTTCCCAATCTTCTAAAAATTGAACAAATTACTCCCATTCCTAAAATACTTCCTCCTAAATCCCCTAACGATTATAGGCCAATATCCATACTTCCAACTCTCTCCAAAGTTTTTGAAAAAGTAATTTACAGCAGATTGTACTCTTTTGTCACCAGTAATAGTATACTGAGCCCACAACAATATGGTTTCCGTACGAATCACTACTGAATTAAATATTACTTGAAAAATAATGCCCCTGAAACTATTTGCTTCGTTCTTGGACAACAGCTTTCAGTGTACTAAAATAGGAGATACTAAATCTTTTTTTAATGTAACATGTGGCGTGCCCCAGGGATCTGTTGTTGGGCCTTTGCTTTCAGGTTCAAAATTTATGATCTCAAATAAACAAATAATTATCTAATTAGCTAATTAGTCAAATATTTTTACTAACTTTCATCACAACTTTTGAACCCGAAACCCCAGCAGGTCATACAAATTATCAAATGACTCAGATTGTAGCCTAGTTTCCAGTAAAAACTTCAGCGAAATACTACCACCTAACGGTTGCCGCCCAGGGCCAAGCAAAGTGGGCCAAGGTGGTCTAAAAGTCCTCCACTTATGACGTGACTCACAAAAAACCGCACCCCCCAACGAAAATTTTTTCGAGTGGAAACTAGGAGACTTGCTCCGTCTTTTGGGACTTTTACCGGGTCTGTAGAGCATACCGGAGCAGAGAAATTCCCATGCAAAGCCACATGCGTTAGGCTTTCTTTTTCGAAAATCCCCGAATCCAAGCGGACGCCAAAGAGTTAATGACATTGTGCAAGCCTCCAACTTAATTCTGTTTCAAATGCTGATATATCAATCTGCATATTTTGTGGAAAAAACACGAAATTTTAGAAAAAACACTTAACAATGAGGTTAAAAAAATCGATCACTGAGTTCGTGCTAACAAATTATGTATCAATTATTCCAAAAGCTGTTTCATGCTCATGAACAACTGTGAAAATATCAATTTTTCAGTTTCAATTCATCATCTTCCAATATCAAAACAAAGCAGCTTAAAATATCTTGGCGTTATACTTGATGATGAACTTCATTGGAAGCCTCAAATTGAAAAGTTGTTGACACAGCTCTCCTAATCATGAGCAGTGTTGTTCAAATTGAAACACTGTGCCAACATTTCAGTGCTGAAATCGGTTTACTTTGCTCTTTTCCATTCCTATATAACTTATTCAATACTTGACTTGGGAAGGACGAACAAGACAACTTTCCTTCCTTCAATTAGATTGCAATTTGAATAAAGCTGTGAGAACACTTGAATATAACAAAACTAAAACAACTACTCTATTCCAAGCACAAAATTTTAGAAATGCCTGATTTATTTTAATTGTCAGTTGCCAAATTCATGTACTCCTTTTATAATGGTGGATTACCTAATCACTTTGATAACTACTTTGCTGAGATTGCATCAGTCCACAAATATCAAAAAAGACTTGCTTCTCTGCTAAACTATTATTTACCCAGAATGAAAACATCTCTCGGTCAGCTTTCTCTAACGTATATTGGTCCGAAAATTTGGTCTAACATTCTAGAAAAATTGAAATCATCCTCGCCTTATTCATTTGGCAAAAAATAAAAAAAGCCCTGCTATCTTGCCAAACTTCTGTTGATCTTCGTTTTATATCCTTGTCACATTATGTTTGATCTTTGTTTTATATCCTTTCCCATTCTGTAATATTGCGCTGATGCCACTATTTCCCCTCTTATGTACCTCTATAGTTACTTATCCCACCCCCTGTACATAGGCATGCTTTTCCTCACTGTTTTTTGTTGTTGTTTTTATGCTTATTTCACCTGACATTGATTTGATGCTTTTTGTTACTTTTATTACTACTTGTAAAACGTCTTCAATTAAAATTTGGTTGGTGTTACCAGTAGGACTGGCTGAGAACTTGAACCAGGTGGTCTTTCGCCAACCCTTTGTGATTCAACATGTTGGAACACGATTACTAAGCTGCGAAACGTGAAATTTCCTATTTTTTATATTTTTTCATCACTATATAATCAACTAGTGATCTTTGATGTTATTGTATTTCCTCTTGCTGCTTAGTGTTATTTCGTGATTTGAGTCACAAAAATGCATGATTAAACCATACCACACAATCTACCAAAAGCAAAATATCAAAGAAGGTACTTATCTCCTAAACAAATTGGTCACATTCAATGCAACAACAAATCAAAAAGTCTCACCTATTTTCTTTTCAATGTGAGAAGCTTGCAGAAAAATAAAGATAAATTGGATGTTTTTTTTCTAATGGCTAACTTAACTCCAAGTTTCACTGCTATATCAGAAACTAAGTTAAAAGTAGCATCATTCTGCAACACTGACCTGAGTGCAATGGTTTCAAGAAAGCAAATTTGCTATTGCAACGTCATTTAGGGTCGATTGTCTTGAACTTGTAGCCCACGGGAAATTTTGACAAGCTTCCCAGGAAATTTTATTTTTTTGAAGCCCAGCCCATTTGTGTCCATTGCGCAACAACTCATCTGTTCATCTGACATCGATAACAAGTGTGGCGCTCTGGGCAGAACACCAATGGAATGCGGAAAGATTCAAGAGCAGTACAAGACCCCGTACTTTCATCCCCTACCCCGCCATGGGAATAGCCCTGTCATGAACAGTGTAGGTCTGGCTCAACTGCCTCGCATCAATGTCAGACGTTTCTATTCTTGTTTGCACAAATGGGGTATGGCTGTTTTTGTGATTTGTGAGTGCGGCGAAGAAGATCATACTGTTGACCATGTTGTCTTCCAATGTCCAAGTCATCAACCTCCCCATAGATTGCGTGGCCTGACAGCTCTGAGTGATGAGACGATTGATCGGCTGCTCAACACCTGCCCCAAGATCTAGTGCAACCTAGCAGTAGACTGAAAGAACTGGCCCAAATGATGATGATGCAAGAGTTTGTGCTTGCATAGTGTAGACATTCTCATGTATACCTACCTTGCTGTGCAGTTTTTATGTGTTGAATAAACTAATAATGAAAACCTAAGTTTTTTTTGTCCACAACTTTTTCTCCCCAATCCCTCGTAACAAATTCACTCACAGGAATTAGAAATTTCTGCACAAGTGTTAGAGTCCTGCGTGGGGCGGGTTTACCTGTGCAGGTTGTGGGTACCCAGATGTGTGGGCCGGGTGCGGGAACCTGCGCTGCTTTGCGTGTGCAGGGCGGGCGCAGATTGAATTTTTTGCGGGGCGGGCACGGGATGATAAGAAGTTCTCTGCAAGTAAATGAGTGTTGAGCCGAAGCACATGAACCTAATCAGCTAAATAATCACAGAACACCTGGATGTACTGAAGTTGTTTGACAGCATTGCGCTAGGACAGTAGGCCCGCAGCAGTTATAATATTATGATGAAACAACCCATTGTTGCAAAACAGCTCAGGCTCATGCCATGTGGTGGGCAATTGACCATTTTCCTATGCTACTGTCGTATGTGGTGAGGAATAATTCAGTCTAGCAGCCCTTCTAAGTGCATAAGACAGTGCTTACTGCACAGCTAGTCACAACTGGACTGAAATGTGTTTTTTATATACCTCAAACCTGTTGACTGTGGAAGATCAAATCTGCGGAAATGTTTTGGTTACCAATGAAAATAATTAATAGCTGAATTTTGCTGCTTGTTAGACTTGTCTTCAGGCGTTATAAGTAGAGCTAGTTTTCGCAACTTTTGTTACAGCTTCCTGAATACATACTCAGAATTTATGTAGTACGATATTTTAAGCTGGTTCTAGTAATATGTAATGGGAACTCTTTTTTTTACATCCAACTTTCCTGCAAATTCTATCATGTATTTTGGCAAGTGCAGAAGTTTGATTTGAAAAACATGCTTTACAACTATTTCAGTATAATTCTGTTGTCTTTGATAACCGAATCGAACTGAATAATGATCTAAAAGCAATTGTAGAAATGACCTGGTCAAACATCAGTCCACAACTGCCCGCCAGATTGTTAAATTGCCAAGCAACTTTAGTGCACAAGTTTTAGCATGCTACACAAACTGTTGGCAAAAGATCACCATTTCTCCCTAGGTAATGTTTGGGAATATTTAACATATGTAAACAAATAGCTTGAGTAAATCACTTTTGTTTAAAATGCTTGTGCACAAATAAAACTTCTTACTGAAAATTTTGTTAAAATTAATGCATACTTCTCACGATTTTATTGCAACAAAAACTTGCCCTGGTTGTGAGTTTTCAGAAGTTTTCAGACAGCTGCAAATTTTAAGACCGAAAAAGTGTAGTGTGGGGTGGGTGCAGGTTGGGATGGTCTAGGGGATGGGGTGGGTGCGGGTTGGAAGTGTGTGGGTGCAGACAAGATTTCTCAAATTCCTGCGGGTGCGGGGCGGGGGCAGACAAAATTTCAACTCGTGCAGGACTCCAATTAGTGTCCCATGTGGGAACAACTGGGTTAGACAGTAGTTTTTGACTTTTTCGGTGTTATGAGTCCCTCTTGGCAAGTTGACTGAATGCTATGATCCCTTTAAACAAAAACAGTCATTCCTGTTAAGTACAATTGGTCTCAGCTGCAAAAGGTGATCATCTGCTTTGTGTGGCAAACATCATGAATGTTTTGTGGAACACCAACATATGAAATTGTATTGTGCATAGCAAGTGTTGCCAAGGTCAGGATAATTGCATATAGTTCACATCAGATGGAAAAATACTGAAGTTTATTCACCAGGAAATAATCATCAATTGTGTTGCTAGATGGTGAAATGTGCTGCTAGATTTCCAAAATCTGGTGAAATATGTAATTGCTTTTTGCCAAAATGTAAGCTTGAAACCAAGTAAAACTGTGTTGAAACATCATAGTATTTTCCGCTTTCCAAATAAATGTCTTCCAGACGAAACCAGATGCCTTTTTTAACAATGAATTTGGTCACCTTGTCCCTATAGCTTGTTTTTTCCTCAGGCATTAGTAGACGTTGATTAGTCCAACCAGCCTAGAGCATATGGTTGCCCAACAAAATTGTTAATTATTCAATGTGAGAGTTAGGATTGAGGTTAAAATTTGTGATAAGGATTACAAAGAAGATTTTAGTCAAGATAGCAATTGAAATTTGGCATTTTTCTACGAGCAAAAGTAGAAGCTGATCAGCCTAGTAAGTTCTTAGATAAGTCTTACTCCTGTCGATTGCTGAATAAATGATGCTATTCAGTTAAATTAATACTATGAGAGCAGGTCTACGATATGTTCGTACTTCGATTTCGACCTAAAAAACAGCAGTTTTCGGTTGCCTTACCAACACCCTAGCTCCTCTGCCGATTGCGCTAGAGAGCTGTTCAAGGGCTCAAACGGATCGGCCAGTCTTGTAGATTGAACTCGAAAAAAAATTTTTTGGTTGGGGTGTGCGGATTTTTTGTGACTGACGTCATAAGTGAAGTAATTTTAGGGTCATTTTGGCACATGTTGCCTGGCCTAGGGCCCAGCCGCTAGAGCAAAGTATTTTGTAAAAATACATGTGAATGTGGTCTCAACTCCAGCCTCAGCATGCATACCCTTAGTCATGATGGTTTTCATTTATGAATCCCTATCCAGCTGGGGAGTTTCCGGTGTCTAGATCCTTACCTGAGGAGTCATTGTTGACTTAGCACCGGAACAGAAAATTTACTACTTATTAACCAGCTCCAATGTTAGAAAATGTCTTCTTGAGATGATGCTAGCATTTTGTAGTTACAGAAAGTCTTGTTGAATAGATGTCAACAATTAGGTTTCTCAATCAAGATTATGCTTGAAAAAGCTAGATGCTAATCTTTGTGTAGTCAAATGATCTTCTGACTCCTTGTAATATTTTCAATCAAAAATTGAAAGCACTTCATAATAACTTTTTGCTCCATAGTTCATTGTTTTTAGCATGGTCTGTTTTGTTTTGTCTAGGAAACAGGCAGTAGGGAAAAGTAGAAAGTGGAGAAAACTACACAATAAACAAAAGTGTAATAAAGGAAAATTGCAGTAGAGGAAAATTGCAGGTAGAGTAAATGTTGTTGTTGCAGAGAAAATAACACCTTTCTGTTTTCTTAATAATAATAGTGCAAGGCACAGTGCATCTTTTTTCAGATGTAATGAGGAGATATGTTGCATTATTAATTTTCATGAAGCAGCAGAGGTGGATAATTTTTGGGATTTTTCCTGCTTCATGCACCCTGAATTTCCTCCATAATATGCAATCCTTTTGATGTTAGTTTGAGATGCACAGCCTTTGTGTTTCTCACAACAATTGCTTTGCCAGACATTGCAAGCAAACGTACTGTTGTACATGCCCACGTATTTCTCCAGGTCAACTAAATTGAAGTAATTTTGTCCTCTGTGTGTCTGCCATGAATGCTGCAAGCTTAAAGTTTTTGTACTTACAGGTGTTTCCTTTGGTGAATGAAGTTTACAACCTTTTGCATAGTGAAGGAAAAACTGCTCTTTGTGAACTGGTATATATTAACACAAACTTCCATGCCTACATGGAAAATGTCAGGAACTTCGGTTCTTTAGATGAATTTTTTACGGTAAACAAATTCATCTTTTTCTTTTGACATGCTTTGTAAATTGTGCAAGTATGCATTGGATGATTTCTGCAACTGCTTGTTTGAGGACTGAACTCTCAAGTGTTACTGTCAGTATTAATGAGCAACATCACTGTACTCCTTCAGTATATAAATCACGTCCAAAATGGGTGCTTCTGATAAAATCTGTTAATAATCCAGCAAAGCTGTCCACCTTCTTGGCATGTAATTTTTTTGATATATTCTATTTTGCAATTATTGTTGATACTGATAATGTGTTCCAGTAAAAATTCTCATGACAGTTTGTGCCAGTGTTTTATTTGTGTGTTTAATTAATACAGCATTTTTGTTGTAAGCCAAACCTGAAAGAAATAGTGTAGTGAATTACTGAAATTTTGAAATTTTTGTCAAACTAATTTCAATAGTAGCATCCTCTGCATAATATCCCAAGTTCTGTTACCTTTACCTAAGTTCATTGTCCAGTGTCCACTGGATTTTGGATTAAAACAGATTATTGCTCTTATTTTAGTAACGTTCCTAAATGAACACTTTAAGACTCTGGTACAGTTCATGGAAATCCTACATGAGCTGCGTTTCTTGCATCATTTTGCACCACCATACTTGCTAGCTGATTGAGCTAGGGAGCTATTTAAACCTTCTAAAGATGTGGCAAGTCCTTTAGTTCAAACTAAAAAGAAGGGAAACTTTTGAATTTTTGGTTGTTTTTGTGTGTGACGTCATAATTGGGGTAGGTTAGGACAATTTTGGCTGAGGTCACTGTACACTGGTACACTGGATGCCAACAATAAGAGCAAATTTTTTGACTCTAATTTTTTTGTGGAAACAAAGTTATAATTTGAATCTTTAAAGGTTTTGATTGGCCATGTAGTGTTTTTGCTTCAAATGTTATGGCCACAAACACAAATTAATTAATCCCGTAACACCTGTGCTGACAGGTGGATTTGCCTGTAAAACAAGTATTTTTCCTGACTTCTCAGCTCCATAACTTGCCAGTTCAGCTGTTCATACCCTCAAAAGATTTGGTGAGTCTTCTATTTCACAATGAATGAAAAGTTTTTTTCAGTTTTGGGAAAGAGAATTACCTGACCTGATTTTGAACCCAAGCTTCTGTTACATTGCCATAACTTTTGAACCAGAAACCTTTGAAAACGAGACAAAGGCTAAAAGACTCAGGTTATAACCTAGTTCCTCTTAAAACTTGAGTGAAATACTTCCCTCATGCAGTTAGGGCCCAGTGCCCAATGACCCTGCCCAAAAAGGCCTAAAGACGTTACTAACAAAAACCCGGAATCCAAAACCTAAAATTTTTTTTCATTGCACACTAGAAGATCTCACCGAGTCTTTTGAGGGCTTCAACAGCTCTTTTGCACAATTGACTGGTGTGTGATAGAGCTGGAGTTTGGCACAAAAATAGCAGCTCTATACAAAATGTCAAAATATGATATATTCGTTCACCAGTATTGAACTTGTGAATCAGTTAAATAGCTTATTTGTTATTTGAGGTCAAAACTTGCTAACCACAAACGCTAGGCCAATCCAGGGCTCTTAAGATGCGGATTTTTGCCTAGTTTTCTCTTTGAAAAAGAACCAAAAAGTTGCACCTCAGCCATTCCGTATCAATTCTCAGGAAGTGGTCAGGGCACCCTCTCCAATTTTCCTGAAATTTTACTCAAATTGTCATTGCCCCATGTGATGAACATCTGCAAATTTTGAATGAAATCTGTCAAGAAATGGCATGATTATAAAGCTTTTTTGTTGGCAGTGTTTAGCCAGGGGGCACAAATTGTTCATATTTCGCCATGTTTAAAGCCTTGTTACTTCCAAACTACATTAGAGAACAACCCCAATATTTCCGGGATGCTAGTAACTTTGCCAATTATTGAAAAAATGACATTATCTACATTGTGACTGTCAAAGGTCATGGATCCCCAAAGTTGACTGTTTCTAGCTCTTGCTACAAATTTTCGAAATTTGCAAACCTCGCCACAGTTTTATTTCTTGATATTTTTTGCTCATATTTGGAAGAACTGTTGCTGATACAATTATCCTTGACCCTAGAAAATTTTATTGCAAAATATCAAAAGGTTTGTGAGATATCTTGAGCCAAACATGGCACAAAATGAAAAAACTAAAAAAGTGGGGTACCTTTGTTGCCTCAGTTACCCATGACCACAGTGAAAATCTGCATTGAAAAATTTTTCACTATGACAAGTTAACCATACAAAATTCATGAATGGTTCTCAATGCTTTCATGAAGAAAAAAATTGATGAAGTTTGTGCAAAAACTACAAATTTTGTGTAATACAGAGGTTCTAGTTTTCACTATTTTTCATTATACGATTGATATTCAAGCTGGCTTCACAAATTCATTATTAAATTCTAGAATTCTATTGTGTCTTGTGCAAAGTTAATTGCTTGTTTAGGTGTAATGAAACTGAAAAACTGTATGTTTCATTTCACTTAGCACTTTGATGACTGGTCTACGAATATATCGTTCCTGGATTTCAGCCCAAAACCAGCAGTTTTGGTTGCCTAACCAATGCCATAGCTTCTCCGCCAATTGCACCAGAGAGCTGTGCAAGGGCTTAAACGGATCGGCTAGTCTTCTAGTCCGCACTCGAAACAAAATTTTTTGGTTTGGGGGTTGCGGATATTTTGTGAGTGACGTCATAGGTGAAGAAGTTTTTGGGTCATTTTGGCTCAGGTTGCCTCAGCCAGGGCCCAACCGCTATCCAAAGTATCTTGCTGAAGTTTTCATTGGAAAATAGGCTCGAGTCCGAGTCTTTTGAGCCTTTAATCGACTTTCTAACGCTTATGGTTCAAACGTCATGATCTAAAATAAACAAATTAATTAATTATCCAATTACTCAAATATTTATATCACTTTAGATCATATCTTTTGAACTCGAAACCGCAGCAGGTCATCCAAAGTATCAAAAGACTCGACGGTTTGGGCCCAAGTCCAGATGAAGTTGGCGAAAACGTCTTCCAATTATGACATCACTCACAAAAAACCTGCACCCACCAAACACAAAAAGTTTTTTCTTACTTAAAAAAAACTTTTTTAATTAAAAAATAACAAAAAATTTTTGAAATTCAATACATTTGGTTCAAATTCAAATACATCGTTTTGGTTTCATGATCTAAAGTAATAAAAACAAAAAAAAGATCAATAAGCTCTTCTGGTGATTATATTTTATTATCAGCCAACGTTTTGCCCACCTATTCAAGTGAGCTTCTTCAGGGCAATGTTTTCAACCACAAAACATGTAGCATACCAATAACAAGAAACAATCAGTAGTATGACATACGAAGACAAAAAATGCAAAGCTGGCCAACTCGTCATCAGAATGGTGATAGCGTGTCACAGAAAATACGTGCAAGTGTAAAATGAAAAAACGTTGGAAAATGATGAAGCGCAATAACACAACAAAACAGGGCAAAGCCTACATTGGAATGTATAAGAAACCGGTTGAATAGCGTAAAGGTATATGGTAAAATAAAGAACAAGTGTAAAATAGCGAACCAATAATGTGTAAAACTGTGTGGTGAGAGTTGGCAAATCTATAGGCACAAAGATGGTGAATAAGAAGATAAACTCAAGGTGGTGAATAAGAAGATAAACTCAAAGTCCAGTAACAGATAAGCTTCACACAGGAAAATTTTTTTTCACAGTGGTAAAATTTATGTTGAGAGATGATGAAGTATAACAAATTAAATAGGTTAATACCCACATGGGAAAGCGAAAAAACTTGTTAAATATCATAAGCTATGGGGTAAAAATTGGGACTTTTGTAAATAAGGATACCAAATCAAATGAGACCATTAACCAAATGTTGGACGATGAAGAAACCTACAAACCAGCCCAACCGCATCTGCAACTAAAGAAGTCAATAAATTCATAAATAACTTACTCGAATCCAATAAGATCACAAAAGGAGGAAGCTTCAGACTGAAAATCACAGATGCCACACCACCCTTACTGTACCGACTACCAAAATTACAAAAAGAAAACATCGCTCTACGCCCCACATACTTATCCTTCACAGACTCACCTACCTACGGCCTAGCTAAGGAATTATCCTTTCTACTGAAACCATTTATCGGAAAATCATAACATCACGTAAGAAACTCTTCAGACTTCGCATCTTCAATTACTCATGAAATACGCCAAACCGATGAAATAATGGTCTCATTTGATGTGGTATCCTTATTTACAAAAGACCCAATTCAATTGGCATTAAACATAATGGTCTCACTTGATTTGGTATCCTTGTTTACAAAAGTCCCAATTCAATTGGCATTAAACATAGCTAAACAACGTCTTCAATCCGATCCTGACCTGAGTCAATGCACAGGTTTCTCAACCAGTGACCTTATGAAGGGACTTGAAATTTGCTTAATTTCAACTAATTTTAAGTTTCGTGGTAAACATTACAAACAAGTTTTGGGAACAGCAATGGGCTCCCCCGTCTCATCAGTAGTGGCAAACTTAGTCATGGAAGACATTGAAACACGGGCTCTAGAAACCTTTACAGACCCTCCACATTTGTGGAAAAGATATGCAGATGACACTTTTGTGATCATGAAGAGATCAAAGTTGTCCAAATTCTTGACACATCTGAACAAAATAGAAAACTCCATCCAATTCACAATGCAAAAAGAAAAAGCAGGATGTCTCCCGTTCTTGGACCTCCTGTTTAAGCATTCGCCAAGTGGCCACTTACTCTCAGCAGTATATCATAAGCCAACCAACCCATTCAGATAGATACCGCAACTTTAGATCAGAACACCCTATACAGCATAAACAGTCAGTCGTTAACACTCTTTTCCAACGAGCCAAAAAACTTTCCTCCACAGCCCAAGACCTGAACAGCGAACTGAAATACGTGAAACGAACTCTCTTGTTGAATGGTTATCTGAAATGGATATTTAAAAATAGAAAGAAGCAACACAACAGATCGCCTGAGTTTAGATCTAAAATCGTTTTTCCCTACTCAGCAGACTTGGGAGAGACTTTGAAACAGAATCTGGAAAGACATCGTATACAAACCTTTTTCAAGCCTATAATTAAACTAAGTCAAATTTTAGCTTCAGGAAAAGATGCAGCTCCTGCTAGCAAACGTCGAGGTGTCTTTATGAAATTCCTTATGGGAGCTGTGAACACAGATCCATTGGTGAAACAAAACGAAGCCTGAGTACTAGAATGAAAGAGCACCACAGGGACGCTTTACCAAGAAATATTCTCAAATACCCAGAGAAAACAACTCTAACAAAACATGCAGCCAAAGTGGCCATCCTTTCAATTGGAATTATGCTCATGTTCTGCACGGTGTAAATAATTACCACAAACGCTTCTTTTTAGAATCTTTATATATTAATTTAAAAACTAGCACCGTGAATGATAAAAGTGCAAATTTCCCCACTATTTATTACAATGTTGTAAAACATGAGTGAAGCTTATCCGTCATATACCTGACTTTGAGTTTGTTTTCCTATTAACCGCCTTTGTGCCAGTTGATTCCCCAACTCTCACAACACAGTTTTCCACATTTGTTCGCTATTTTTCACACATTTTGTTCTCTATTTCACCCCACAATTTGATATTTAACCAGTTTTTTTCACCTTCCTATGGGGGCATTGACCTGTTTTATTTGTTATACATCATCTCTCAACGTCATTTTCACCATTGTGAAAAAATTTCCCTTTGTCTTCTTATTGACCGCCTTTGTGCCTATAGATTTGCCAACTCTCATCACACAGTTTTACACATTATTGGTTCGCTATTTTACGCTTGTTCTTTATTTTACCATATACCTTTACGCTATTTAACCGGTTTCTTATACATTCCAATGTAGGCTTTGCCCTGTTTTGTTGTGTTATGCGCTTCATCATTTTCCAACATTTTTTCATTTTACACTTGCACGTATTTTCTGTGAAACACTGTCACCATTCTTATAACGAGTTGGCCAGCTTTGCGTTTTTTGTCTTTGTATGTCATACTACTCATTGTTTTTTGTTACTGGTATGCTACACGTTTTGTGGTTGAAAACATTGCTCTGAAGAAGCCCACTAGAACAGGTGGGCAAAACGTTGGCTGATAATAAAATATAATCACCAGAAGAGCTCATTCATCTGTTTGTTTGATTTGAAACCTGGTGGCAAACGCTACGAAACAACTTGAGTAGAAAAAAGAACGTAATAAAAATATTTGACGAATCAGATAATCAATTAATTTGTTTATTTTAGATCATAACTTTTGAACCAGAAATGCTAAAAAGTCGATTGAAGCTCAAAAGACTCGATTGTAGCCTAGTTACTAATAAAAGCTTCAGCAAAACACTACCATCTAACGGTTTGGGCTCAAGGCCAGGTGAAGTGGACAACGTGGCCAAAACGTCCTCAATTGACGACATCACTCACAAAAAAAACAAACCACTGAACCACAGAAATTTTTTAATACACATGGTTTGAAATGAAATGCATCGTTTCGCATTCATGATCTAAAGTAATATAAATATTTTACCAATTAGATAATTAATTTATTTGTTTATTTTAGATCATGACTTTTAAACCAGAAACGTTAAAAAGTCACAGGCTCAAAAGACTCAGACTCGAGCCTAGTTTCCAATGAAAACTTCAGTGAAACACTTTGGCCGAGCGGTTGGGCTCTAGGGGAGGCAACATGAGCCAAAATGGCCCAAAAACTTCTTCACTTATGACGTCACTCACACAAAATCTGCAGCCCCCAAACCAAAAAATATTTTTCGAGTGCAGACAAGAAGACTCCTGATGGATTTGAGCCCTTGCACAGCTCTCTAGCGCAATTGGTGGAGCTATGCCATTTGCAAGGCAATAACAAACTGCTGGTTTTAGGCTGATATGCAGGAACGATATATTCGTAGACCAGTCGTCAAAGTGCTAAGTGAAATGAAACATACAGTTTTTCAGTTTCATTACACCTAAACAAGCAATTGACTTTGCACAAGACACAATAAAATTCTAGAATTTAATAATGAATTAGTGAAGATAGCTTGATTAACAATGGTATAATGAAAATTAGTCAATATTAAGACCTCTGTATTACACAAAAATTGTAGTTTTTGCACAAATTTCATCAAAATCTTTTTTCTATGAAAACATTGAGAACCATTCATGAATTTTGTGTGGTGAACTTGCCATATCATAATGAATATGTGAGAATTTTTTCAATGCAAAAATTTTCACTGCAGCCATGGGTAACCGAGGGGACAAAGGTACTCCACTTTTTTAGTTTTTTCATTTTGTGCCATGTTTGGCTCAAGATATCTCACAAACCTTTTGATATTTTGCAATAAAATTTTCTAGGGTCAAAGATAATTGTATCAGCAACAATTCTTCCAAATGTGAGCAAAAAATATCAAGAAATAAAACTGTGGCGAGGTTTGCAAATTTCGAAAATTTGTAGCAAGAGCTAGAAACAGTCAACTTTGGGGATCCATGACCTTTGACAGTCACAATGTAGATAATGTCA
>Ga0210059_1003339_pt1 | contig 25602 bp, 14 predicted proteins | sample Ectturendosymbi2_FD_188042 | JGI IMG/M metagenome (GOLD analysis project Ga0210059, IMG submission 188042) | Ecteinascidia turbinata endosymbiont from Florida, USA - Sample 2 (SPAdes) (version 2) | ecosystem: Host-associated > Tunicates > Ascidians > Unclassified | place: Key West, Florida... | reverse complement strand
CTACGGCTCTTTGCATTGTAAATTGGGACCGTGGCCTTGTTTCTGGGACATAGAGCCGTAGCGAGGGGGGAAAGTGGGGCACAATACCCCGGGCGCCGAAACGTCCCAACAATGTCGCAAGTACTTTCTTCAATAGAGTACATTTGCTCCGAAAGACCTTAGGTTCGAAAGGTGGCGGCGCCAAACGTTTTTCTTGCCCCGGGCTCCGTCTAACCTCGATACGACCCTGCTGGGACAATCTCCGCAAAGTAGCAATCTTGAAGGCACAGGCACATTAGATGATAAGGACCTTGTAAAAAACACAGTTGTGGCACTATTGTCATAAAGCCCCCATCTCGAAATAAGTAGCAATTACATCTGAACAAAACCGTTGCTGCGGTTCTTCCGGCACTTGTGAAGTTTTATGATAAAGTTCGTTCGATTCGCGCTCATTACTTTTTCCAAGGAATAAAATGTGACTGAACCTATAACTAGAGGTGATTTCTATTCACCATTCGTCCTTCACGTTGCACTTCTGAACAACATTTGAAACAATGTGTGTTAAAAAGGTATTAAAAACAACGTTTTTCAGTCTTATTCTAACTCTCCTTCAGTCTTATTTGAAAGTAAGGTTACGATTTGTTATTGTGGATGCAAAAATCATGATTCTTGTTCCAGTCTGCTAAATGTTAATTGTGGTGTACCACAAGGTTCAGGTCTTGGCCTTTTCTTATTCTAGTTTATGCTAGTACATTACCACTAATATAAAATTAATTTCTTTTTATGTTGATAACACCCGTCTTATCGTACTCCTCGAAATGTTCATCCACTCTGCGAAATGTTTTATCTACCAACCTCAAACTGCTAGAGACATGGGATGAGTTATGGCACGTAACATTTATTGCTTCTAAAACTCGATTACTTACTATATCACCCAACCTTTCTCTCCACCCTACACCAGGCCCGATGGGGCATTCGGGGAAGTGCCCCCAATTTTTTGTGCCCCCCAATTTTGTTGTGACCCCCCCCAAAGCAAAGTTTATTTTTCAAACAAATAATAAAAACAAAAAACTTTCCCTTCCCAAAATGTATTTTGTCTCCAAACCTTAAAACTTAGCTACGGGCCTGCAGGCCCGTAATCAGGGGGGCGAAGCTCCCCCTAGAAAAATATTCACCCCCCTGGAAAAATATGTTGGACGTAGTTTGAAAGTATTGAACATAGTTTAGAAAATTTGGGCCACTCTCACAAAACTCTTCGCCCACCCTGGTTTCCCAAGCTTGTTACGGGCCTGCCGGCCTGCCCTACACTGCACTTTTGCAACTAAACCATAGTAGAGGTAACTTCTTACAAACACGACTTGAAACTCTCCTACCGAGACGTCACTTACTAGTCCTTTATTGTGCACATATCCTGCCCTCTTTAGATTGTGGTGACGTTTTGTACAACAGCTGCACTATTGCAGACACCAGTTACCTAGAAAGCATTCAATCTCTTCAGCAAAGTTTATTTTCAGCTGCCTCAAAACCACCTCACACGAAAAAGTATGACGCACCTCTCTCTAATAACCTTGCATCTTCGCCGTCAACATGATATATTAATTGCGTTTATCTGCATTCGTTTCGGACCTTGCCCCTAATTTTTGAAGGGCCTAGCCCCTAGGTTTTTACGGATTTATCTACTCACTCTTTGCGGCTTGAGTTTAATGTTGAACTTCCTTCTTTGAAGACACAATTGTTTCAGAAAGCATCCAAACTGTGGAACTCTCCTTCTAATACTGTAAAACCCTAAACCTTTAGACCGCGGCAGTTCCGTCTTCGAGTTTCAAATTTCACTTGTGGCAACTCACTTGCCGTATGGCATTTACACGGTTCCAATCCTCGTGCAACTTCATGATTAGTATGCACAATTCGTCAAGGTTCTAGCCCTCTCAAAACTTGTATGGCTCTTATGACTGTATTTGTTCGTATGGTGGAATTATAACTGTAAAACATATCTTTAATTGATGTAATTTAATTCACGAACCTCGCCAACGCCTGATACCCGATGTTTACAAAATCGTATTTGAAGAAAATATTTTTTTTCTGTTCTGCTTCAAACATTTTTGGCCACCCTAAGCTACCCACGGACCCTTCCGTGCGCGTTTTCGAAGTATCACGCATGTTTTTGCTTAATTATGTGCTCTCTTAACAGCTACGATTCAGTTCATACGGCTTTCCTTTGTTTTGATTTCTTCGTGGTGGTGCTTTGATTGAAAATACGTTCTTGTCTTTTTTCCGAAAATATTTTATTTCGTTCTGTCTAGACATTTGTCCGTTTACAATCTATTAAGCTGCGAGGTAATGACACTTTTAGGCTTCAGCATGCCTTCATTAGCGTCGAAAGAAATAAAATGAAATAAACAAATTAGCGTCGAAAAATGCCTATTAAATTTTTTTACTGATGGATTCAAATCCGTCGCCTGTGTGGAGACTCGTTTCTTGAATACAGATGTGAGCAAGTTTGAAGTATCGCAGAAAGAAGAAAGCAGAGCCCTGCCAGCTGATTCCTCGAAAGCTTACAGCAAATCTAGAGCTTTTAACTGTTGAAATAAAAAAAGTTCTGTGTACCGGAATTGTGACTAGTAAAATATAATCTTCGTGGAATTTTAGATTGTCATTCAGCAAACACAGATGTACACATGCTGCTCATTCTGGAACGCTTCGGTGCCGGTGTATCTCACATGCTATTTTTGCCCAACAAATGGGTAGGCCTTTTTTCCAAGCCACTTAGTGGTCCTGCATGCATTTTACCACCCAGGTTACCTGCAAAGAACATGTTATGAACAGATTTTAGTAGCCATGTTCATCAACAAGCTGTTCTGATAAGCGCTGATCGCATTATGCTCGAACTCATTTTCTTCTTTATTGCTGTTGCTCTTTTAAACCTAGCCATTAAATGACAATTTCAAACAAAAGCTTGAAACGCATCGAAAAGATTGCGAACTACAGCGTCATTCCACAGCTTTGTTTTGCTTTTAACAACACCTTCAGTGCGTCCACCCATCTAAGTACGATGCGTGAAAGTGCATGGCGTGCTTTTATTTGCAGGTTTTTGAACATGGTATGAGTCGTTCGCAAGAACTCTGCAGCGCGTTTGAAAACGTGCACGAAAAGTCACGCATACGGTGAAGATTGAAGCAAGGGCATCATGCAAGCTTTGTTGCCGTTTTTATTGTTGCGGGTAAATCATGTGTGGCATCGTGCAGAGTAAGATTAGACCACGTGGCACGCACATTTTCCATTGCGAAAGGTGAAATGGCACCAGTGGTACTGGTAAGTAGTGGCGCTGTAGGTACAAGCGCAACATGAATTGTGGGCAATAGATTAGAATTGATTGATACGATTGGTGATCTAGGCGCTGTTGTATCGCCAGGCCATATTTGCATGACTGACATGCGCAATTGCAGAAACCACAGAGATATTAACAGTGAAACGCAACGGATACAACACACGTAAGAAATTGTCCCCGCTCTTGTCTATGCCAGAGATGATCACTATGCGGTTTCCCGGTTGGACAACCGGCAGGACAGTACGTTTTAAACCGGATACAGATATCCAAAAACTATTTTTAAGTGGGAAACGGATACGGGTATCCGATACGAAACGCTTTACTTTTGAGAATCAGGCTGTGAAATAAATTTGGGTCACTTTTGACCTCTGGGATAAAGTTGCACAGTGCACAATCATTTATCTTCAGAAGCATCATTTCAGCATTCTTTGCCATTCCTCCAAGTCTATCTATGCATTATTAAAGATACACTTTTGGATAGTTTTCAGATATGGATAGTATGATTTGAACCAAAACAGGATTCGGATCAAATACGGATATCATTTTTTAAAACAGGATAGGATCGCATACTAAAAAAGCACTATCCGATCATCTCTGGTGTTCATTGTAAGAAAGGTCTTTACAAGGTCTTGATAAGACCTGGCATAGAGTGGACCTCCAGACCTATCAGCGCCGAAGCGGATGTACTAACCAGCAGACCACGGGCTATTCCTGTTAGAAAGAGTCTTTTTGGAATGGAAAATAATTCAAATGGGAGTGATGTAGGAAAAGCAGTAGTTGGTGTCGTCACAAACCGTAATTATCGCGGCACGTCGCAATCAACGCAGCGCCTGGCGCAACGACTCCCGTTGGACTCAACGCAGTGAAAATGATCGAGCTGCTCCCACTTACCAGAGAATGCCCACGTAAAGTTTCAACTTAAATCAAAACAATTTAAGACAGTTTTATAGGAATACTTGCTTTGTAAGCAGGGGTAAGTTCTAAAGCAATTAATGCCTTTCAAAAATGCTTACTACTTTCGTTTTATCATGTTTTCGGCAAAATAGTTTTGAAATTTTTCTTGTCTGATTTTATTAATAATTTCACCCGAGTTTTACACTTTGTAGGACAGTTAATCTCCTTAATCCTAAATTACTGCCACTGTTGGTAAAAGGTTATTTTCCCAGTCCCGTCGCTACGGGGTCTTTGATGGGATTAGACCCCAACCGTGCACCAAGTGCCCCAAAATTGAAATATGAAACACTATAAATCAGTGGAGTTTTGTCAATTTTTACAGTATCAACCCCCCTGTTGAAGGCTTTCTGGTGACGGTTCTGTATCTTCCACATATGATCACCTCGAGATGGTTTCAGAAATAGATGATGCACACATCAGTTCACATTTCTATAAATGTTGATCACGTAAACAATGACATGCGCATTATTTGAAGCACATCGTAAAACTATACGATATTACTACAAACCAGCCTTGGTTTAAACAACAAATTTCATGCAGTGTACAAGTGGTTGCATTCATGGGCGTCCGCAGAAATTTTTCCGGGGGAGACAAAGTCGACATTATGCTTATCCTTTTCAGGTTGCTGACGATGAAATGCAAAGGGACGTTCTCAAACGCTTTACTGTTTCTACACCACAAAGAAAACGCCCCATGTTACAGCAACAAATCACAAAAATGCGCTTCGTTGGCAGCAATAGCCAGATAAATTACGATAATTTATACCAACGTGGTCCAACTCCTTTTGGCCTACGGGCCATATTATAAAAACGTGACAACTCGCGGACCACATCCAACAAAATGATGTCTAAAACAACAAATTTACCAGATTTAAAAAAAGAGAAAACAGGTTAGTTGAGTGTGTCATTGAAATTATTACACGATAGCAATAAACAATTTATTACAAATCTCTATCAGTGCGATTCCTGTGAATGAGGCTTCGCTGACACCATCGTTCCTTTAACAATACCAATATGTTAGTGCTAGCAAGTCGGAGACTATGATCCGGTGTTTCGTCTGCCATTCGATTTCTGTTTTTACCTTTGACTTGCTTCAAGGTAGAAAATGTACACTCACACACGTATTTGTTTCCAAACGTCGAGTGCATTTTTAGTGCGAAATGTTTCAGTTTGGGAAACCTATCTTTGCTGTCTGATTTCTAGAAGCTCTCTACAGTTTAGTCTAGCGCTGTTAATATTGTAAATTATTTTCAATAGATGCTATCTTTGTTCTAATAATTATCTACTGTAACATACACATAACAATTGTTGCAACCTCTCCGGTGGCGTTGCGTTGATTGTGTGATTCACCACGAACGGGATGTGCGTGAAGAATAACACCATTGTATACGTAGCGCGAGCAAGCAGTAGTAAGAAAGATTGCGGCGCATGATCTCTATTGTTGCTTGCTGCCACAGTGCGAAGCTTTGCGCCCATGCCGCTCGGGTTTCCGATCGCAACACAATCTATGATGAGAAAGCTCGCGAGCCTTAAAATTTCTGTCCGCGGGTCACATGTGGCCCGGGAGCTGTAGTTGGACCACGCTGATTTATACAATAGGCTATCTGCAGTTTTTCAAAGCAGGGCACTTCTTTTCAAAGAAGCATTGCCACGGTCTTTGACGAAACCGCAAATTGAAGACTTTATTTTACCTAGCAAGAATTGTCAGGGTTACTTCAAAATATGAGCTGCAAACGTCTGAGATTTCGTCCAAGAGCTGCAAACGTCTGGAATTTCGTCAAGAACTGCAAACGTCTGGGAACTCACTCAGAAACCAGAAGTAAATCCTAACGAGTAAGACGTATTCCCACAAGCCTGCATAGACGTATTCCAACAAGTCACGTGGTTTTATACTGTGTAAAAAGACGCCTGCATAAGCGTAGTTTGATGAAGCTTGTCACTCAGGCACATTGGTCCCACTCACAGTTTCACACTAGCATCACACTAACAATGGATTTTTCAAACTTGTGGAAGCACTGCTACAGATTGACTCATGCTTATTTTCTCACGCAGTATCAAACTGCGTGGTTTACGGCTATCAGAAGTCACTGTCTCGCTGCATTACCTGCCAAGATGTCTGAGTTTAACAGTCACATGCGGCAAAACGCCTGTCACCGTAGCTTGAAGCGAACCTTTGAAGATTTGTTGCCAAGTTATTGTTACGCAAAAAACCAACAGTTGAACAATCCGCTTGCAAGTTTCGCAACCTGCCCCTGCAGGCAAAGGACCGGACATGAGTAAACTTTAAGGTCATCAGTGCATGACACCAAAACAACGAACCTGGCTTTTGTGCAGTGTGAGTGTCATACCGGCAAATAAACTGTCATTGCAAGAATAAAATATAATAGTCGAATTTAAGCTGCTGACTTCTGTTTTTTAGGCATTTTTGGATCTTAGTCCCAATTTCCGGGAGGGTAAGTGCCCGTTTTGTCCCCCGTGCCGATGCCCACGGTTGCATTATACCTGGAACAGTGGAGTTGACTGCGCGCGCTAATGATCCTTTTGTCAGTGAATCACGTTCGTGGCGTATGTTGCGTAGTAAATTAATCACTAAATAACGGATCCAGAAGTTTGCTGAAACAATTAGTGAAACATCAATTGTTTTTTAATTAATGGAAGAATTCTCCAACTTTTGCTTAGAAAAAAGTATGAAAAAACGTTCGCTATTATAAAACTATCAAAGAAAGAAGACACCAAAGCATTTATGCGACATCTGCGTTTGTATAGCAGAAAATAAAGCAGTAAGCTCTGTCCGAAATAACATTTTCTCAAAATTATAAACCATTTTGTTAAAAGCTTTCCGCTTGACTTGACATTTCTTGTTATACTGGGATAGTTTTGTTCAACAAACTATTACCATGGTTTTGAATTTTCGGACATTATATTTAGATAAGCTTGCTGAATGCATGAATAAATCTCTTGACGTTTCTCCACAGGCGATAACCAGGTTGTCACATGTAAAATTATTTGGTTTTGAAAAAATTGGGAAATCTTACCTTCCTAAGTAAAATTCGAGTGAAAGGAAAAGTTTTTCAAAATTCAAAACGTTTTTCCACAATTACTTTGAACCAAAATTTCACAGTGAAAATTTATTGACATTTCTTTGTAGGTGTTCGTTGATTACAGCTCGCTCTCATGTTGAGTATAAAGCGACGGGCTTGAAGTGTATTGTAGCGGCGGTACAATTGATAAGCCACTGTCAGAGGTTACAAAAAACACTACCCAGTCTGCTTAAAACTAATGGCAAGCGTTTCACCTGAACCAAAAATTATATTTTATCGCTTGATTTTCCGCTTTCAGAAAAAAGGAAAACCATCTTTACAAAAGTTGAAAACTTTAGTTTTCATCCTTTGTAGGTTAACACCATGCAAGGTTGTTTGCTAACTTCAAACAGCTCGACCGCGCATTGAATTGTAATGTAAAATAACCAAAGCCTACCAGCGGAAGTAAACATGAACGCAACTTTGTTGTAAAATGTGGGGGGACAGGTTGGTGTGAAACCAATATATGACTAAACCTAAAGAGAAAATCTGGGGGGACATGGCATATTATATTCCCACTGTCTTAAAAAGTGGGGGGGCGCGTCCCTCGTGTCCCCCACCTAATTGCGCCCATGAACATCTGGGATTGGCTATAGTCAAGAGCAGCGTTGAGCAGCGTTCGAGAAAAATTATAAGCAGCGACAAGCACAAACGTGAAAGCGCTTGGATATTAGAACTCACAGCTTCTGCAAAACTACAACGTTTTGTCGAAAATAATCTCAACGGAATAATACACGGTTTGATCTGCAGACTCCATTCTCCTATGAGCGAGAGGGAGTAAGTAATACATATTTTCGATTACTATTCGATGGACTAGCCAAGTGAACCAGTAAACGCGCTAGCCAGCCAAAAAATTTCCACATACGGTCACGTTGACACCTTAGCTCATTCAGACAACTACGCGCAATAACTCAATCAAGCGACATGTTAAATGGATGAACAAAAAGATTAGAAGAAAGAAAGAGTAAAACAAGAGAAAAGAAAATATCCGAATCTTAGAAATCGAAATACTACAGCGCTATCAGAAACAGAGCCTACATCCTGCACGCCTGAAAATGTAAACGCAACCACCTCCAAGATAATCATCAAGTATCCTGACTTACACAATCCGCAGCGCAAGAATCCTGACAAACCCAACTTGCATTACATGTATTTGCAATCAGACCTACACAGTTCATTAACGGAGAAAACACGAAGAAACGGTCTCCGCTACACGCGGAGAAAATTTGCTAATGGGGAAAATTACGGGGAACAACTTGCAGCACTACTGCGTAGATAGACTGTTGTAAAAAATCAAAAAGTATTAAAACAGCAAATAAAAGATAAGACAGCCCAGAAGGAACAAAAAACGTAAACACCCATATATAATGAAAAATTCAAAACAATAACCGTTCCACACATGGGAAATGGCGTTAGTCTGAGGCTACGGGTTAGACTGAAAGAGTTGCGAGCACTATTTCCCGACTGGTGGAAAAGCTCGGGAGGAATGAACAATCGATATTATCTGATTAGAGATTGTAAGTCTGTTAGCCAAAACTAATTGAGATTTTTGGGGATTACGTAGTTACATCCCACTGGTGTGCGTCATGAGGGTGTTTGGCACCCCCAAATGTGGCGTGTAACTGTATGTGCGCCCCGTGGGACGTTGCTACCGGTTGTAAATATTGCTGTTTTCCCTAACTGAGCACAATTCCCTTGAAACTTTCCTGAACTGCTGAAACTGGATTGATGGCCTTTTCTGCTCATTTCTGCAGTCTTGCTTCCCTATCGCTGCAAATGTCCTGACACCATGCAATCAAATATACTGTTTCACGTCTTTATCCACTTTGGCGCCTCCAAGGACGTTGCCCCTTGTCCCATCTGCTCTCCGTTCATGGCGCCACTGCTTTCATACGCCGGTAAAAGTTTATGCCTAGCAGACGGTGCTAGACCGGATACCGAATTTTTACAAAAACAGTTGGCAATGCAATTGTTAATGCAACATTTTCAAATCGATTACTTGCAGTTGTGACTAAAGTTTCTCTAATTAAATGCATAAAGAGCGTACATTTTTTTGCTTGTTTTGGCCCAGGTGACATGCTTGTCAGAGCCTTACCACACCTTACGGCATCATGTGACAAGACTAGCAATTAGGGTAGTCAATGTATTCCTAAGTAACGTGTTTTGGCACAAAGAGGAACTCTTTTGAGCAAGCTGTTTTTTCATTAATGTTCATTAAATCTGAGGATAAATTCACGTCTGTTTCCTCTGGCGCTAAGATGAGGTGTCACTAAATCTTCCCCGCGTCTGGATCGTTTTGGTGTAATTCTATGGTCCAATTCTCTGAAGGATTTGTTGATCAACTGCTGTTCTGCCTTAGCACGGAAGGCATTTAAGCAAAAATGAGGGCACAGGCTGTATTTACGAGACGAGTTAATTTCGATCTGGGATCATCATCAGTTTTACATAATGCACAATCTCCCAATGGAGAGTTCTATATGAACAACACTGCAGGATTGAGGATGCGTAGTGTTACATAAATTGAGGTTTCCTATAAAAAATTTTGCTCGATTGATTCGCTTGTGTCACCTTTGTGGAAACTAGTTACTTAATGTGAATGAGTTCTATTTGAATAAGGATTGAAGATGTGAAACACACGAAACTAGTTTCCTTACGCAAAACATTGCGATGATTCGCTTGGTGTTGGTCACTGCTGTGACTTAACAATTATTGCTGAATGATGAGTGCACGCTTGAATCATTGCAAGAAGATGGAAGTAGAACCAGGCAGGAGATTCCTCAAACAGCCTGCTGCAAAGCTACAGCCTGTAATTGTTAATGTGAATGTGTTATGAAAAATAGAAACCTGATCCCACTGGCAAAATCTGTTAGCAGAACATTCCAAACATCTTGAGTAAAACTAAAGCAAACCTAAGCAGTGGGTCAGCTACGACAATTTCCTGAACTAAGGACTTAAGGAATTGAAACACTAAGGAATTGAAATACTTGCGCCAAACTGCTTATATTCAATGGTCATTGGCAAGATTTTATGGCAGGATGCATTGCTGAACCAGATTGTACCAGTTTTACAAAGAGAATAACAACGCATTTTTTCCAATCATGTTTTTTGGCTAATAACAACTTCAAATAGATGGATTATCCAGCTTATTCTCAGACAGCTAGCAACTGCATGACCTGCTCTGTTGCATTTTTGACAGGAACAATTAAAAGTTGAAAGTAAAATTTCTTTCACTGATGATGTTTACAACGGCAACAAACTCTTTTGCTAGGGTAGCGGCATTCTCCTTAACGGTTATCTGAAAAGGACTCTGCGCTTTCTAGGCGCGCAAAAAAGCGTTGAGCGTCTATTTCAGTTTCCTGTCTCATGACAAAACTACTCGGGATGCTTTCGATCATGTATGAAACAAAGATTTACTGTTCGCTTCTGAACTTTGTGACGGCATTCCTTTTCGGCTGATTCAGCACATTCCTGCTGGGGGTCTAGAGCAGGCATCGTAAACACAGATTGAATGGCTTTGTTGTCATGAAACTAGATGTCCTGAATGGTATCTCGCTCTGTGACAATTAAACAATTGTATTTTACTACAGAAAGTTAAGAATTCCATGCCACTGAAGTTTCGCTAGGAAACTGCATCTGGCCATACTGGTGCTTGTAAAGATACCCACCCAAGATTCCAGTTAAACCCCTACGCTTGTTTGCCCAAGCTTGTAAACATACCTACGCTATCGAAGTTTGTTCTATGAAATATACGTAGTTGAAACGAGCAGTCTCAACAATGTCTTATTAAGATGTATTCCTTAAAAATTGTGTTCGTATCGACAAAAACTTGTATTCTTATTTGACGAGTAGTTGTGTTTTTTCATGGGTTGTTGATAAATAAATCCGAAGCCGTTTTTAACAGACAAAATTGCAAAATTGTCTTCATTTCTAATTAACAGACACAATCTTTACGCTTTACTTCAAATATCTATCTGCAATGATAAAACTGTGCGCCATTTGGGTGCACTGTGGTCTGAACATCTTAACATCGTACGACGTAGCACGCTTCAACGAAAGGGGCGCCAAAGTACATCGCCCGACGTACTTTGGAAAATGTTATGCAATAAATGGTAGACCTTTTCTATTGACAAGTACGTCGTTGGACGTACTGAGGTTATTGAAAAGTGATAGTTGTATGGATGCGAGGTTCGGTGCTCATGTTAGTTCTTGCGGGAATTTATCTGATACGACTTTCTACAGCAGGCAGCAAGCAACCCAGCCGTCATCTTGTTTCGTTTGGCGAGTTTTTGTTGCTAGACATTTGCAGATGTGTAGGCTGGTGATGGAAAAGAACAAACGATTTTTGTGTAATAGTCATGGTTTAAGGTTATTCAACCATTCATTTGTTGTGTTTCATGCAATTTTTCATTGATTTCAGGCCTAATCAGGCAGTAGCGTCTCTGAGCCATTAGGCCTACTGGAACTCTTTAGGCAAAAGGATTGCAGGAATGTTGTAGGCAAGAAAAGGTGTGTTGCTCGAGTTGATAGCGCAGGCCAATGGTCTGTGGAATAAAAAAGGTTGTTTTTTTATTTCTGCCTGCTTTAAAATGTATTTTTAATTTGTTTTGTTAAGTGTCACAAAACCACCCCAACCGTCAAAAATAGCTTGGCACCACAGTGTACTTGGCTGGAAAACCGCCCGGCGCGAAAGGTGTTCATAACCGACCTGTTAATAACCAGGGCTGGATTAAGGGTGGAGAGCAAAAGAGGTAATTGCCTTGGGTCCCCATAACAAGAGGCCCCCGCGATGAAAATCAGTTGTTTGTTTCATGTTAATCGGTTCTTTGAAAAAATTGACATTATTTTCGACTCTTTTGCAGTTTTTTCTGCTGTCATTTATTTTACGTGAATATATCTCGCAACTGTAGCAACTTGTGCATCACGTCACTGCACAAAGCTAAAAAAAATTAAACTGCATTTTGGCTAAGTAGGTCCTCTCAGTCCCGTCGCCACGAAGCCCTTTGGTGAGCTTAGTTTCCCCAAACAAAGCTCCAAGTCGCCCAAATTAAATATGAAACACTATGAATCAGTGCAGGGTTTTTTTAAGGTGTTCTAGGGACCTGATTTGGGTCTCTAGAATTGAAAATCGGGTCCCTACAAACAGAAAATTATCATCGGGTCCCTAGAATCAGAGAAAATCGGGTCCCTAGAATCAGAAATCGGGTCCCTACAAGTCCATACCGAGAACCTAACATTTTCCTTAAAAAAAACTGAATCAGTGGTGTTTTTGCCAATTTTTTGAATATCAAGACCCCTGCAAAAACTTAAAAGCCCCCTCTGAAGACTTTCTGGCATGGGTTCTGCCCAGGGGAGGAGCTAGGGGGATGCCAGGGGGGCCACTGCCCCCCAAAATTTTGCCTGGCCCCCCCAAAATTTTTCAGGTCTCTTTCTGAAAGTCCTACACAGGCCATTGACAGCTCCCCTTGTTGCAAAACTGGCCCCTCCAGTGGCCTCCCCAAATGAAAATGTCTGGCTCCGCCCCTGGTTCTGCCTACTCCGAAACCGAAATGGTTGGTAAGTGCTTGCCTGCCGGCATAAATAGTATGTTCGCGAAGCAGCCACAGATATTACGTAAATAGCAACATCTGTTTGGTCACAAACGAAAAATCTGCAGAAGCACCGCAGCATTCGACCTGCGCTTCGCATAATTTCAACTTTTTGTATAAACGCATTCACCACGATAAGCTGTTTGAAATAGCTATTGGTTCGTGGTCCGTAAGATTTTCCTTCAGGGTAGCGCACGTGCAGAACCAGAGCTGCGGGGAAGGAACTGCTAGTCTGCTTTAGCAAGTGAAATGGCGAGATCGATGGTAACATCAAGGGTTCAAAAGTGAAGGGTGGCTTCAAAGAACAGAAGGGTATAATGGTATTAGCTAAAAGGCCGCGACTGAAGCTTTTTCTCAGCTAAACTGTCTTCACTTGAGAGCTTTCTCAACACCTTCGTGATGAGTTTGGCAGTTTTGAAAGGAAAGTTCGTGGCATATGCGGAAAGCCGCGCGCGAGTGTATGGGTATTGTAGTTGGAAACAAAATCCAGATTCATTTAAAAAAATTTTCGCCTTTACCGGCTTTGTTTAGTTTATGCTGTTTTGCAAAAAAATGGGTTATGCTTCTTACGCAAGTCTGTTGATTTCGCAAACCATGATTAAGAAGCACAAAATAAGCGGGGCAACAAATGTTTTCTGAAGAACACCAAAGCTCACCTTGTACATAAAGCCGTCAAGTCGATGGCAAGTCTGCGTTCAAAGATTTTCACCAGTTTCGTGCACATAAGTGCAAACACACAACAATAACATTTTTGAAGTTATGCCATGTGTAAAATGTGAGAAACGCTCAAATACCATAGGTGGCTATAAAATTGGCACTTTACAAAAAATATCCCTTTAATGGAGAAACGAATTTGAGGCCACTCTTTCGAAGCTAAGATCGCGATGAATATAAAAATCCAAGGCTAATTAAGAAGCAAATTCAACTGAGTGTATTCCTGCAGCAAGAAAATTTCCAGGAAGTAACTAAAGGCTTTGCTTGCGGGGAATTAAGTTTTAAGCTTTTCATTGAGTTTCATATATACACCATACAAAAAATTCGTACGGCTTCACTACCTAATTCGAATTTACAGCTTCCAATGTTGACGACCAGTGTTGTTGTTTAAGTCGTTTTGAGGGCCCGAAACAGTTTCTCAAAATGCATTAAAACCTCTCTGCATAACCACCGCCAGAATACACTAAAACCTCGCTTTATGACTATCTCGGTATTCAGATGGAGTAGCTGCGGTCTCGCAAATGTCTTAATGGTCACAAAGGTCGAACCTCAAAAAAACTGACGAAACTGGAAGGAACGGCTCAGAGATCACGTCTTAATCCTAAATTTACTGAGGGCATCCACTATCCGACTGCTCAACGCACCAAGCCAATGCAACTTGAGGTGATCTATAAGTTTGGGGAGGGGGAGCTCGGTGCGAAAGCACATAATGACTGAAGTGCTTTCTGGAACGTGTGAGCTGAGCCTCTCAAGCCGTTTTCTACATATCTGATCCAGCATCGCTGTGCTCGGTTCAGCACAAATAGCATCCAGGGAGCCTGGGTTGTGACTGAGTCACAACACGCACAATGCGTCAGACCTGCCCCCAAAGCACTTGACTTCCGTGTAGCTCTGACGCCAGCCGCCCCGCGCCGATATGTAATCCTAAATGAAGCAATAAAACAAACAGGATATTGCATGCAGTTGCATGTTACCGGGAAAGACTTTAAAACATTCACGCTGAATGTGCTCTTCTGCGATATGATAAAACAAAACACAACAAGCGTCTACATTTGGACAATACCGAACCGATGTGAAAATACATGAAAGATGCCTACAGAGCACAGAGACAGTGTGTTACGTCATTACAAAGTAGTCACTAGCTTGGCACGTTCAGACAGTGAACAGAGGAAACACGTGCAAGGGCAAGCAGTAGCGTTCGCAGATGCCTGAGTTTGCATTGGACAGTGCGATGGGGACGTGCTACCTTGGCTACGCTGGCACGTGTTTCAGGTCGTGACAAATGACTTGAACTTCGCAAACAGAAGGTTCAAGGATCGTTGACCAGGTGCACGAGTTAAGCAACACGTCGACCGATTCTTTCCAAGCCGCTTAAGACCGCGACGCAAGTTCGCGCCAAAGCGGTTTTTCAAACAGCTCGCAGTTTGCGAGCAAAGAATTCGGGGCATCTCTGTCTGCGTACAGTCACCAGCAACAATAGGCAATATCAACTGTGACAATGAAAACTAATTTGTATCAAAAAATAAAGATTTTACAGAAATAACGGGCGAACGCCACGCCGCTCAGTTAAAGAGCGAAAATGAAAGCAGTACTATACTGGCACAAGCGCTTGCAAGCGAAAGAGTGGTTGTTTGCATTATGACGGCATAAATAGAGTTACAACTGCCTTCAAACACATGACGCAAAACCCCAAACAAAGTATCCATTTGCAGGGGCACGCATGTGATGCGGAACGCATAATCGGATTTCTTCGATGCAACGCTACAGAGATTCGGTGTCGCGTGAAACAATCAAAGTGGTCACAGTCTCAAGACGCTTAGGTAAAATGACAAGCCTCAGGGCGCGGCTGAGTTGCGTAAAGCACGAGCGATATAAGAACGTTTACTGATGCTCACAGTGCGGTAAATCCAGAGGCAGAAATGCGGCAGGAACCGACGCTCGGATAGTCGGTACTTCAGTATGATCGCTACTTTGGTGTGATCGGTACTTTGGCGTGAACGGTACTAAGGTGCAATCCATCGGCACTAGTTAGGCGAACATTTTCGAGATACATCAAGCAAAAACGGCTGTCGCGCATAGCAGGGAATCGAAGTCCTTTTTTTCAAAGTGTTGGGCTGCTTTTGGTAAGTATTAGGTCACTGGTCTTATAATTTGAAAACAATTGGTTTAGTAAGTAAGCTTCTCTCTGGTGTTGGAGCTTTTGCTTCAGTAATCCGAGACAAACACTTTTTCGGACGAGTACGTCTTGAAACATATCAATGTTTCGAAAAAGCACGCCGCCTGCGTAAGTGTTGCAGCCAAATATTCGTCCGTCAAAAACGTTCTGGCAGCTCGCTGTGTAGAACTCCAAAACGCACACGGGGGGTGCGCAGTATTCCTCTAGTGGGCAGCAGAAAACAAGAACACGCGAAACAGTTTGCGTCAGACAAGGCTGGCAATGTTTGCTGAGCAACTGCAGCGTCTGTCAAACACGCACACCGACACGTACACCCGAGCAACTGCTGACACAAACATAAAGTTATTTTTTTACGAAATAAAGCGCAGAAGTAAAAGCCATCGTACAAGGATAGATACATGGCGTGGATTGATTGGTGCTCTGGAAAAGAATCTCCCATTGCGCAGACTTTGTCTGACTGGCAAGTTAGCTGCTTCTAAATTGCGTATTGAAAAAGTGTTTTTATAAGTTTTGTATCTTTTTTTGTGGCTGTTCGTTGTAAATATTTCAAGGAGAATATTTTTCGCAATATCGGCGAACAAAATGCAGAACGAAAGCAGAAACGAGCAAATCGCCGAAGACGCAGACTGGAAATTTTCAAATGTGTAGCCTCAACAACGAACGCCCGAATTTGACGACACACTTGCCAGGATTTCACCAAACCGCATAAAGATCACTTTCCGAAGCAAAAAGTGCATTATCGTGACAATGCACTTGCATCATATCCCAAGCTCATTGCATTTTGAAACGCTACCAAGCCCAATGTTTCTGAACGTCCCTTTCAAGCACAAAACCCATGAAGCGAGTTGCCTGCACGGCGCGAACGACAGTCGCACGGATTTTGAAAAAAGTGCGGCCACTCTGGTCGTCCTTGGAGCGCAGTGGTCGCTTTGATTGAAACGTAAAAAGATCGATCTCGAACGACGGTTGCTCGACGTCCGCGAGCGAAGCCGGGCGTCGTGGCGTCCTGAGCAAGTCAATTTTGCAATTTCGACAGGTCCGTAATTAGTTCTTGCACGGCGCGATAAGGTTTTCGAACTCTGCGCAACGCAATCGGACCGGAGCGTGCGCGCTGCTGCTTGTGTCGTGTCGGGTCGATAGAGGCGATGTCGGGCCGAGACAAGAGACAGGGGACCAGAACGACGACGCCACAACAAAGAAATTCAATTTATCGCATAAACTCTTTGGCAAGCTCGGCCGCGGTCCACGCGATGACCTCATCCGGCTGCCATCAAGTGCAAGTCCTCCTCAATGCTATTGCGTGGGCCCTGCTTGACGTCACCGCCGGCCAAGTTGGTCTTGTGCGGCCTGGTCGGAGCCGCTTTGGCGATTGCAACAACCTTGGCTAAGGCAGTGTTGGCCGTGACGTCGTTCGTCGTTGCGTCATCGCTTCCAGCTGACCGAGACGTACTGACGTCTTTGGAATCGCGCGGACTTCGATTCGAAGGATTGTGAGCCATGTTCGCTTTCTTCGTACTTTGAGGAACACGGAACGGCGTGCTGTCGACGACCTTGCGCGGGGACACCAGACCGGGCGAGTGGACCACGACCGGGACTCTCATGACCACTTTCTGGCCCTTTTGCTGGCTGTACGTGTGAAAACTGGGACTTTGGGAGCCTTCTGGCGGCGTTCGGCTTGCAGCGACCTCGCTCGCACGTGAACGCAAGCGCCAAATCACCTTTTCTTCTCCGCCGAGAGCCACACGAGGGCGTGTGTTCGTTTGAGTCGCCGAGTCCATTAGAAGTTTGCTGTTCATGGTTGAGTTTGTGGCGTTTCCGTGTTTCTGAAAAAATCTGATCGTTAAGGAGACAGTTCACTGAAATTCGCCTAGAAAACAGTTTTTTCGATGTTTTAGACGTTTTCTAAACGTTTTTTTTACAAATAGCATCTTTGCCTTTACGAAAATACTCAATAGAAAGCACAAAAAAAAACGAATTTGAAAAACAGCAGAAACTTCAATGCTCGAACTCCGCTGGGCGGAAGCTGTCACAGAGAAACGACTACAATAGATTTTACTCCTCTTCAAGCAAAACTTCAAAGATTTACACATTTGTCTAACAAGCCTACAGAAGTTCAGGAAGGGATCGACAAGGCGATTATGAGATAAGATCACGCACCATCGCGTCTGGTATGAAAAGAGCTTCTAACGTTAACTCAATTAAACACAAACTTTCTGACAATGTTAATGAAACCGATTGGCGCGTTATAGCTTGATTAGCGAAGCAAAGCTGCCGACTGACCGCATGTGGCTCTTTAGCCATACTCCCGGCGGTGACGCTGGCAACGGGTATATTACTTCTCAGGCAGTCACTTTCAGGCGACGTCTGCTGGTCTTGCACGTGAGCGGCAGCAAGGTAGATTAAGGAAGACGGAATGGCAGCTTCCGATTGGTTGTTGCCTGCGTTGCGAAGTAGTGCCTATAAGTTCTGACCGAGACAAGCCGAAGAAATAAACAGTTACGTGAAATTCGATTACGCAGTCGAAGCATGTCTCGTTTCCCGACCGCCAGTGACAAGCGAATGTTGCTGAGCTAATCACTTAAGCAAGAGCGATGTGTGACTGATAGGTTGATCCCAGCAGTCTCGGTAATGCACGGTGACGTGTATTCAGCAACAAGAAAACCGGCGATCAGTCAAGTCGGCAAGTTAGTTTGACAAAAGCAAAGCGATAATTTCGGAGGCAAACCGTGTGAAACGAAACTTGAAGAAACGAAACTTGAAGAAGCTCGCGCCCGCACGCCCAGTTCCCGATTCTTGCAAAAGCACGCGTGGTAATAGGATTTAACGCAAAACCTTACGTTTACAGGGATCGTTTTTTTCAAACAACCTGCGCAGAAAACATACAGGTTTTTAACTCATCCAAATCTTTAATTACTGTGCAGACCGAATGTGCCGCTATCGAAAAGAGAGAAAAACCCTTTCTTTCCTAAAACCTGCCAGCATCACTTTTTTCCAGACTTCTCTTTGAAAAAAAAAGAAACAACGTTCTCTCTAGTCCTATGCAGATATTTTGTACAAAAAAATGGAAGCCGTGGGTTGTAATTGTGCTTGTTCTACAGCACTAATCCACTTTCTCACGAAAAAAAACAGCTTCTGTCTTAGGAAACAACGGAATGAAATTACGTTCATGCTTACCAGACGAGCTGATCAATTTAAGCTTGGTGAAGGGGTTATTTTTGCGATAACTGGTTGTGAGTTTGTCGATGTGGGTTGGCGGTATTTTGCCTGCAAAACAAAGACGAACGAGGTCGTACAAGCCCTGGAATATTCGTTTTTTATCCTGCTACGCTAGAAATCGTAAAAATAAAAGAATGCTCTCGACAACATTTTCACCGATCACATTAAATGTGACGCTCGGAAAGTAACATAAAGCGGAGGCTGAATACCGCCATGAAGAGAAAATCGATGCCAACCGTAACTCTTGATCAATCAAGACATTTACTGCGGTTCACGGTAAACCACTATTCAAACGAATCAATGAAGTTTTCCGTTTGTTTCAACCGCTGAGCTCAATGATGCTATTTGGCTTATTTGAGCTTCTCACTTCAAAAAATTTTGCAAAATCATCACTTTGTCGAAAGTGATTGGAACCATTGGTAATATACGCAAGTTTTTAATAGCTCCAGCACAGAACATCAACGAAGTAAAAAAATTGCTTATTGAAAAAACTAAGGCAAGATTACCGGTAAATTTAAAAAAAATCCTTTTCCAGTATATGCAGGAAGTATAGAAGCGCGTTTCAGCGGTTACAACAAAAAACAGGAAATTTTTCTTTAGTTAAAGCTGCTGCAGTGTGCAACATGTCATTAACCTAACAGATACAGGTAGTAGTCACACGCATGTCACGCACACAACGACAGTTGCTTTCAAAGAACGTCGATAACCTGCTCCATACTTGTTATTCAACAAAATTCTCCTAATCGATTCCAACCAGATTTCCCAGTAACAGAAGAGCTTCCAGAAAATATCATTTGCCGAAATGAAAATCGCATGGTTGCATTAAAGAAAATAAATTAGCTAAACAAGATTAGACGCAAAAACGCTAAGCTGAAGATAAATTTATGGGGCTCCGTTGTGTTTCGAACACCTCGCACGCCGGCTTCGCGCAAACGTCAGAACTGATTATAATGAAAAACCAATCAATGATCGGGCAAACCTGCCGAGATTTTCGTGAAGCAGCGATTAGACGCTCTGGGGAAGCCTCTTTCGTGATCGCCAATGAAAGGAGGGTGGCAACTGTTCTTCTAGTGCCGGTGAGTCAGTTTTGGCACGAGTCAATTTCTCCCATCAATATTGCAGGCCCGTTGACCGGCGCACGGCGATACTGGCTTGCTTACACGCTCAGGTAGGTGAACGCACAGTAATTAGGTCTTTTACTTGGGGGTTACTTGAGTCCACGCTAGTCGACTGGTGGATATGTACGAACGAGTCTAGAAAACGTCGCGTTTTCACTGATTCACGGTCAGTGAACTGTCCAGGCAGTGATTATTCTGTTTTCCAAACTGCTTTTGTCTTGCTGCTTGACGCATAACAAAGTGCATTTGCAGCAGTGCCGTGCTTTTCGCTAAAGCGGCCGGGATTGCTTGCTGGTGCGCAGAAACAACTTAAACTTGCTTGTTGATTGTTCGTTTGTGACGTTCAATAGTGTAACAGTGCCTTGCCACGCAGCATAATCGACTGAGACGTGCTTCAGATTCAGTGTGCTTGAATTAAATTCTTTGACACAGTTCACGTGGCTGAAAGAGGTTGACCAGCTTCACCGTCACATGACACATGTTTTTGCGTGTACACCAATACCAGCATTGAGACTGTTTTTTGCTGTTGACGCTATTTCCGCTTTCATACCCTTCTTTCAAGATTTTTTATTGTGAAGTCTTTTGTATATGATGTAAAGTGACAAACACCTGAACTACCATCGGCCTCTGTCGGCCACAAAATACAACGCACCAGCATTGCTCAGAGAAATTCACTGCATCGGACTGTGACCGGTGGCGTGACACAGAACACCACGCTCGGCGCTTTATTATATCAGTGGTGCGGTCAGAGCAAGGAATCTCAAATATACATTTTACGCTGATGACGTAAACCTACATGTCTGCGCAAATAATAGTGATAAGCGATGGATATCGGTTCATAGCGAGCTGATAAAAATGGACTATTGGATATGAGGTAAAAAATCAGCCAGTCATTATTCTGACAGCAATTACACAACAATGAGAAATCCAAGAGATGTAAAAATACCAGTCCAGTTAATAAACATAAAATAATTGGACGAAAAACAAGTATATATCTTGGGGTTATATCTGATGAAAAAGCGCAAATAGCCCCCCCAAATTGACAACATATCAAAAACAACTGCCAAAACTGCCAAAGGCTTAAAAAAATACTGCAAACACTCAAATATTGCACTAACGCCTCAGTCTAAGAATGAGTTTATTTTTCCCTATTTCATTTCCATATGACTAAGTACAATACCAGGTATTGTAGACTGTTGAGTCAACAAAATCATCGTCTTACCTCTGACCATACCTCAAAACACAGCTGTAAAAGTATTGAGCTTAGAAAGCAAAGGGGAAATACATTAATTATTGCTGTGTCAAACATCAAATTTTAAATAATTGATACCTTTCTGAATTATCTGCTGCCAAATTCATACTTCCTTTTAACTCTCTATTTAATCAAACTGACAAATATTTTCCTTAACTGAGTTTTATTCATAAAACCACAAACCAAAACTTGTAAAAGATCGACAATGTCATGTACAGTAGTGTAATCTGAACGAGTTTTGCTCTTAGGTGGTATTAACTATTCCCAGATATTCACAATCTGTTTTTCCTATCGCATTAAATGAACAGTACAAAGAAGCTTTTTTATCGGTATATGATTAATTACACCTCGCTCCCTGCTCTTTCTCGTTCACACAAATTATAATTTTTTGTAAGTGCTGCTGTACTTCCCACCCACACTTCGTGAAAAGCACATGGACATATATGTTTGACCCTATTTGCAACATTCAACAAACAGTCCTTTTTCTTTGTTTACATTCAATATATCATCTCCATGGTGTGTCACGTAAATGCCTCTCTACATTATATTTTCACGTGCCAATTGCTTCAATATGCCTTGTGTTTTCTTCCTAACACTGGAGCTCACATACATGCCGTGCATTCGCTCTTTCGTCAATCCTGTGCCCGTTCAGAAATCGCCCCACACATTTCAACATTCTCAGCGTGGTCTGAAATTCAATCTTTCGTTATATGTTATGACGATCAGCTGGTACTGTTTGCCTATGGCTGCACTTAACTTACTTCGGTGTGCTGAATTTTTGTTTTGAATCTGCATTGAAGGAAATTAAACCAATGCGTAATAGACGAGTTAAACAAATGAATAAATAAACTTGAATTTGCATGCAGGTAAACACTTATAACTGAGAAATATGCTAGTATTTCATTGGCAGCATTTCGTGAGGCCAGTGTGGGGCTGGTTCTGCCCAGATTCAGCATTTTCCAAAATGACCATTCCGACTCACCAATCTTTCAAGTTTTTTATGTTTTGGTAAGGAAGAACAACAGTTCCAAATACAACAATTCGACTGCTTTTATGTTGGCCGTGTTTTATACATTCAATGTGGTCTTCCAACGAGATAGTGACTTTCAAAGTTCTTTATGAAAACATGGCATTCACAGCGAGTTCCTATTCGCCCCATTCATTACTAAATGTTAATCTTTCATGAAACCGTGGCTTTATTTCCGAACATGGCGCACGGCGTGTCCGTGAAGGATTTATGTGCTTCTTTACTTTTGGAATCATAGATTTAAATTATCATTTGAAGGCTGCTACCAGCAAAACTGTTAATTATTCAGGCAATTGAAACTCTCACGTTGCAAAAAATTGTGCCCGTTGCGTTGCAGCAATGAAAATGAGAAGGTCGACCTGTACATGGTGGCATTTGAAAAACCAGGTGCTTGTTCACATTTGTTCAATAGTTTTGTCACAACCTTGAATTCATGACTCGCATCTTTGGCTTTGCATGTTTGAGCTGCGAGGACGACGAGGAATCTCTGAAAATGTTCACACGCATCGCATTGCCCACAGTTCAAAATAACTTTTTTGCGTTGGTCGCAGAAAAGTTCAACCTCTTCAAAACAAAACAAGTCTATAAACCAGTTTTGTTTGAAGCGTCAGGCAATCTTCGATTGACAGTTTATCTTACAATATAACAGCGCGTATACAGCTGACCGAGCGTGAATCTCACCTGCCATTGACACGGCGATAAGACCCCGTCTCGACTTAGGCCCGATCTCCAACGTGCATGTGGTCGCCGGTAAGCTCTGACGCAGGCGAACGGTGGTCGGAGCCCGAAATTGAGCCTGCAAAGGAAATGACGGCAGATGGCGAAAAATTAAGATAAACTGCATCCGCATTCCGTCCGTATTGGCCCACATAGCCGCCGTTACTAACGGCGTGCCACTACCGAAGTAAAAAATGCAAAGAGAACGCTTCTTCAGCCTGTTGATCAAAAAAATGCGCATTTTGTAAAACAACATGCTTCGCAGCACTTTTCGCGTCGACAAAGCAACCGTTAAACCCTAACGCAATTGCAGCACCGGCTGGTGTAGCAGTGGCTGTCTAGCAATAAACAAATCTTTTTACAGGCGTCGCTGAGATGAAATATCAGTCATCATGTTGCTATGCTAGCACACGGTCTTACGCTTGTTTGGTGATAAATGCTGCCCAAATCAGCTAAAAAAACTTTATTGCAAAGATTTGATTTCCAGTATCATCTCATCGCTATTTTGCAACAAAAGCGCAAAAAATGCTTAAAACTCTCCTGAATATTGGTTCAATATTGTTCGGCTGCTGTAATTTCCGTCGTTTGCCGTCCGCGAAATTCAGTACGGCAGTGACAAAAACCTTTCATTCGTTAACGGACTCATCACTTGTCGAGCTTACCTTCTGGGCCTGGTCGGCTATCAAGCGCGGTGAGAGTGGTGGGGCGCCCACTGGCGGAAGGGGAATTTCTCCTGAAACAGAGAAAATCTGGTAGAGATTGGGTTCGCTGAAGAAAACGCTCGTTTTATGGACAAAACACAAGACTGTTGCGGTCACTTAGAGATTTTTAATATAAAACATGTCAGCACGCAAAGTTCCTCCGTATGGCATCAACAAGTAATAGAGCTCACGCGCCAACATCATTCTATCGTTGATGCCCCTATTTTCCCTCCTATCATTTACCTCTACAGTTGCTCACCCCACCCCCTGTACAGTACACAGGCATGCTTTTCCCCAACTGCTTGTGTTGTTGCTTTTCTGCTTATTTTACCTGACGTTGATTTGATGCTTTTTATTACTTTTTTTGTGCTTATGAAACCAGCTAGCAACAGGGCTGGCTGAGAACTTGACCCAGTTGGTCTTTCGCGAACCCTTTGTGATTCAGCATGTTAGAACACGATCTTTAAATTGTGAAACCTGAAATTTCTGATGTTTCCATAATATCATCAACATGAAAATAATTTGAGATCTTTGATGTTATTGTATTTCCTCCTGCTCTATTCATGTGATCTCGTGATTTGAGTCACAAAAATGCATGAATAACCCATACCATACCTATCACAATATCATTGCTATACGCTCATAAAGGTGCTATTCTTAGCGCGCTTTCCGTTCGTGGTACCTCTCACTCCGGTGATCTACGTGACATCGCGCTTGACGTTTCATCAAAGTAATTGTGCTAGCGCCATCAAGCGTAAGCTTTTCTACTACCGTCACGTATCTATATTCGTGTTCTTTCATGTATTTCTGTGTTCCTTGTTACTGCCATGCATGCTTGAGTCTAGTGCGTTGCGTGTGGGAGAGAAGATGTTACACAATACTTGTAATTATCAAATCGAGCGTCACGCGACATGTGCCAAAGCTGCACACAAGGTTTCCTGTTCATCAGAATCGCACACAGCTTCTCGCTTCTTCCCCATACCAGTTAAGCAATATTTATTCTTGTTTGTCTTCGAGCAACAACAATGTGGCAAGTACTTATCGCAACACGTCAACTTCGAAAACAAGTAAAAAACGTTTGAAACGCTGGAGAGCACTTTTGCTTCAGAGAGCACTTGCGCAATTTTTTAAGTTCAAAGAAGTAAAACAATATTAAGCAGCGAACAGAGCGATGTTCAGCTTTATTTTAAAAACGTGCATGTTTACTTTGTAACAGAAGCAAAGTATAGATCAAGCAACAACTATTTTCGAAAATATGAATGAGAATGTTTAGTTGCGACTTTTATCGCTGTCGTCGTGACAGCTCGGAAAAGCCAAGAAAAAAACAAGGGCTTATTTCAACGCAATAAACAGACAGCGAGTCCGGCAGCCAGGTAACAGGTCTTACCGAAAGTGCCTTTGACGGACAACGACGCGATTCTGCTGACCTTCTTCTGAATGGACAGAGACTTCTGCGACGGAGTGAATCGAGGCCACGTGAACACGCTGTTGGCTGCAAGCGATTTCAAAGAACAGAGAAGGTAATTTGGCATTGGTATATTTTGTTATATATACAGTATATATTTGCCATATTGTCCTAAATAAACTGGCTTGAAAAAAATCATTATTTAAATTAATTAATTGCGCCTCGTACATCGGGCAAACACAACGCAATTTAATAAATCGTATAGAAGAGCATCGAACGTCACTAAGCTCTGCAGTATGCAGACACTTGCAAGCCAATCCAGATCATCGGGTTGACTTTCACAACCCTGAG
>Ga0210059_1003338_pt1 | contig 25616 bp, 20 predicted proteins | sample Ectturendosymbi2_FD_188042 | JGI IMG/M metagenome (GOLD analysis project Ga0210059, IMG submission 188042) | Ecteinascidia turbinata endosymbiont from Florida, USA - Sample 2 (SPAdes) (version 2) | ecosystem: Host-associated > Tunicates > Ascidians > Unclassified | place: Key West, Florida... | reverse complement strand
GTTGTGAGCGTAGACTGTTGTGAGCGTAGACTGTTGTGAGCGTAGACTGTTGTGAGCGTAGACTGTTGTGAGCGTAGACTGTTGTGAGCGTAGACTGTTCAGAGCGGTCTGCTATGAACAGGTCTGTTTTGAACGGACACCGAAAATGTCTGGCTCCACCCCTGTTGATCAAAGCAGAACAACACCTCAGGGCCGGCGCTACCGTTAGGCGAACTAGGCGGCTGCCTTGTGCGCTGGGCCAAGGGGGCGCCAAAAATACAATTGTGTGGTTCAGGAAGTGACGAACGTACACCAAAAAAGGAAATGGACATGATGAAAGTGAAAGAAACACATCATCATGCAGATTAGATTATGAGAAGATAAAGGCACTACACTATTTCAGGTTGGCTATGGATTAATATTTTTCCTATTAATTTCAATTTCACATATACTAGGCAAGCTATGTCACAATTTGTGTAGTCAGATTAGGAAACACTGCCGAAATGCCAGCATTATTGGCGTTAGTAGACCAGTTCATGACTTCTCAAACTTTTTCGTTCTACGACCCATTTTAAAAAAGTTTTGTTTATGCGTCCCTTCAGGCCCGTAGTTAGGGGAGAATTTTTTCTCCAACCTGGAAAATGTGTTGATGTGTTGGACATAGCTTATAACTATTGGATATAGATCAATGCCATGCCACCATTGGATCAATGCCACACCATTTGCTCATATACCTTTCCTGCAAAAGCGCCGCCATTACGTTTGCGCTTTTATTGTATTTACACGCTTCGGATGTACTGTACAACAGCATGTTCAGTCGAAGCTGAGCAGAGACTTTGCTCTAACTGAGGCACTGACTTCCGAAGTAGGCCTTCTGCAAAACTTTCGCGCATAAGAAGTGGATCCCGTTGTCATTTAAGTTTTTGAGCGATGAATTCACGTATGTAGTTGATACACGTAAACGCTCGAGTCTTTCAACGCGTTTGAAAAATGTTGGATTTTTGATAATCCATAAGATGTTTTGGCTATTTTCAACTTATTCCGTAAAACCTTTGTAGCTACTTTAAACTTACTTCATTTAATTTAACTGGCTTCTTTGAAATATAAATTATAATTAAACTATAAATGCAATCGTAACCCTGTGGTGGATTAAGGAGGTGCTGACTGGGCTACAGCCAGGGGTCCCCGCCATTTAGGCGGCCCCCAGTCTGGTGACAAGGAGTAATATGTGAACAATGCACAATACGCTGCAAAAGATACCATTGCCAACTGGAACTGACAAGTAGGCGCTCTGTGCTCATTCATTGAAATTGCTTTGTTGACGTGAGAGTAGTTGATTCATTGGCGCGTGGTCTGGCCGACACTCATTAGCAAGTTAATACTCCAAGGTCTAAAAAGGTAAGGTCTTCCATCTGCTTGTCTTACTTTGATTTCCGATGCGCATGCGGTATCCACGTTATTTGAACATAGGCCCTACAGACAGCCCCGAAGGAACTTGCGAACTTGGTGGTGTCAGGTCTCTCAATAACGGTGAAAGGGAATAGATTTTAGCTTAGGACAAAAAATCATGGTGTTTAAAGGTGGAAATACCAGGGTTGTTACTTTAATACCACTTCTGCTACTATTTACTTCCAGGATGCAAATTTGGACATTTTGATACATACTTGCAGCTCTTGTTTCTAAGTGATGCTGACAAGTTTTGCCAGTTGATCCCGCAATTAGGAGAGCAACCGGGCAATCCCCCCGAAATTTTCAAAAACATGTTCAGTTGAATATATCAGCTGGGTGCGGCCCTACTTACTAAGTAAAATAAAGTCTTAAAGAAGTTCCCTGCGTTGAAAATCTGCAGATAGCCTACCGTGTAAATTGTAATACTAATATACCTGGCTATAGCTGCCAACGAAGCGTTTTTTGGTGATTGTTACCGTAACATGGGGAATTTCCTTTGTAGTGTAGAAAGGATAAAGCGTTTCGTGAACGTCCATTTGCAGTGCATCATCAGCAATGTTCCCTTGGAGTGCGCAAGCAGTGAAATCTTATTCTCGCGCACTTGCAACATTCCAAAGCAATGGAAAAGCACGCAAACAGTAAGCTATTTGAATGAAATGTTATTTTGTTCGTGTTTCGATCAGATTGTATATTTATTATATAATTCACAAAGTTTGTAATTGATTGAAAATTCCACTTACTCAGCCCTAAAATAATAATGCTCACTAAAACAAATATTTCCTCAGTGCAAAATTATCTTAGAGGGAACACTGATCGTCAGCAATTTGAAAATGATAAACAAAATGCCGACATTGCCCCACCCCGTAAAAATTTCTGCGGACGCCATGAATGATTGTGCTTTCTCGATTTCCTTTCGTTATATTCGTGCTTTCACTCATTACGAATTGTTTGTCTATTTCCGTTCTTCTTGTTATTATTTCATCAAAATTACCTGCAATAACAAATGTTTTATACAAATTACTATGGCTGTTGTAGAGAGACTATCCAGAGTAAAAATTTAATGGATATTTCTTTAGCAACAACCTCCAACGAATATCACAGTAAACTAAATTTTGCAAGAAACTAACAAGTCATACTAGTAGGCTACTGAAGTAACTCAATAATCGATTAGTTGTTGAGCATTTTCGCCCCATATCTGTTGTTTTTCCACCCTATCGCCCTTTTTGGTATTTTCGGCCCACTTGCCTCTCAAAACCGCCCACATTGAGAACCACTTTAGAATCTAAACCAAGCTTAGTTTTGTTTCCTTGTAAATGTACGCATGCGAAAGTGATTTATTTACACAATACCGGTATGCTCCTGTGAACCATTGAGTTCATTGTAAATCGATATCGCATCCGCCCCACCAAATTAGCCTGTGTCCGCTACAGCCCCGCGCAGGCCACTATTTGGTTGTATGTTTCACTAAGACAAAGACAAGTTGTAATATGCAGTTTTAAGTTCATGGCAGAAATTGATGTTTTAAGGTCAAAACTTGCTTCTTTGGCCAAACCATATTTCTTTGGCAAAAATATACTGCCTTCCTAACATTTTGAGTCTCCTATGCTTATGTAAATTACCATAGTTAAAACATTTCGTATTTTTTGCCAAAGCTTTTTCAAAAAAGCAGCCATTTCAGCCATTTTTAATTAGAATTTTGGCCATAAGCTACGAAAAATATCTGGCAACCCTGATCGTGTTGCGTGGAAACGCCCTTTGTAGTTTGCGCATGTGCTATGATGTGGCTCATTGCGGTAACACAGTAAGAAATGTGGATCTTGGTCTCTGGCTGGTAGGCCACCCCTGCTCTGTGTTATAGGCTGATGTTAAACAGTATGAAGACATATTCTTGCACAGCAAAGTATTTTCACAACACCTTCACCTAACCATACAAAGTAAGCCCAAGGTAGACACGTTTTTCCAAGTAAAACTCACGAGAAACCATTCTAGCTGATTTAACTAACATCTAGAGCTTCAACAAACAAGCTGTATACTGGCTATCTAGTTGGGCATAACCAAACGCAGGTACGCATCAAACTCTATAAATTTGCCTACTAAGGCTCGTATATTTCAGAAACAGTGCGATTGAAAAGTCGTTTACCACTGTACTAGAGACCACTGTGCTGCAGTGACGAGGGTTATAGATTTAGATGTTTATATTTTCGCTCGCTTCACAGCAAATTGTGAAGTTATGCCTCTGCACAGTTTCGCAAATTTTAAGTTAGTAATGAGCCGTCACAGGAAGAAGTTGCACGGGGCACTAGGCCATGGCCTATGCGTAAATCTGCCACTGACTATTGAGGGTACGTTTTGCAACCAGCTATATCAACATGGGCGCAATTTGGTGGGGGAAACGGGAGACGTGTCCCTCCACTTTTTCAGGTGGGGGGATATAATATCCCATGTCCTCCACTTTTTCTCTTCAGATTTTATATTTGCAGAGGTTTCAAAAGTAAATGTGACGTTTGTCACGTTTTGTGTGAAGAGTTTTTCATGTTAGATATTACACATAGCCAAGTTGATGTTAAAGCAGAGATTGGTGTGGTATCACTGAATTCTGTTAGTTCATAAATTTTAGCTTCAATAAAATTATATTTACCATTTTTCAAGTCTCTAGAGACCGCGAAAGATGGTTAACTGCTTCTGTCCGACATTCTACCCAGTGTGGTGTACTGTTACTAAGGTTATTTTCTTGAAACAGTGAGAGTTTTGCAGCTGCACATGCGAGAGACTATAGCACAGCATGGATTTGGTTCGCGTAGAAATGTAATTGGTTTTGCTGTAATGTTGGTTGTCACGTATTCAGAAACAGCGTAAAATTTGGTTTTTACCCGTCGAAAATGAAAAAACAACCTTGTTTTGCTAATAATTTCCAAATGCAAGGGGTCAAAAACGCTCATAGAGGAGGCGTCTTACAACAATTGATCCAACTATTTTTGTGAATGATAAGCCCAACTGCAACTTTTGACCAACTTACGTAGAGATCTGAAATATTTCCCCAAAATTGATACGACCTACTTGTCAGCCAAACCCAGCTCTTCAAACGCCAGCGGCTATGTAGCTAGTAGCTAGCCAACTAGGCGAGCTGCCTTAGAAAAAGTTGTTAAAATAAATATCTAAAAAACAACAAATAAATTGTAATTTGTAAATTATCAAAAATATTTGTTGCACAGTAGTGCGTCATTGCACACAATTTGGGAAAGCTTGTTTTATGTCAACCCAACCTCCCCATTATTTTCAACATTTTTAGATGGTCAGGCGGGGGGGAGGCAATTGCACCGGTTTCCCCCCACCGGTAATGGTCAGGCACACAACGGGGAGGGGGCAACGTGGCAGTTGCCTCCCCTTGCTCCGAAATTTTCAAAAACACATTTAGTTGTTTGGTACAACAACAAGTCACAATCATCATTCATCCCGAAAACATTAGCGAGTTGCGGCCCTGGTAGTGATAATGTAGAGTTGTGACGAAGGCCTTTCAGCAAGCACGGCCAACGAGGTTTTGCACGTGAGATGTGAAAGGGTCTTTGTTGTTGCACAGTCTTGTTCAAAACTGAGTTTTTCACCGACGTGGCAGTGGACACATGGAAATCTGCCAGTGCTAATGTGACGAACAAGCACTGAAGACCATTGCATCAAAATTATCGAATTTAAGGTTATCAAAATAGGGACAGGTTGTCATTACCTTGTACATACACAACAACAAAAACCTTCATCCAGTGAAGTAGATAAATCACACCAAAAAATACATTGTATATTTTGTTTTGCAAGTTAAGCTTTTGAAGATGTGTTAAAAAATTTGGAATTCATTAAACTCTTTGGTTGCAAAAACATGATCAACTTATAATTTCAAACGCTTCTACAAACTCTTTTTTCATTAAGATTTTGTTAAGAAATATTTTGATTTTCACAGATTAATAATGTATTTCCCGAACTTTTCAGCCTTTGCACAAAAGGGATATGAGCTCTATGTATCAGTTTGAAAGAGATGTTTGTAGGCCTGATGAATATTTTCAATGACAGTTATGTTTTATTAGTAGCAAAAACGAATCTTTATGTGTTATTCAACACTGTGTCGCAGCTTTTTAGGGGTGGATCGTAGCAGAAAGTACTTGTTTGAGGGCGCAATTTTTTATTTCAAGAACATTATGGCAATAGGCATCCTTCAAACGTTCCGAGGGAAATGAATTTATGGCAGCGTAATAATAAAAATGTTTTTTAGAAATCGTTGGCATTTGAAATGTGATGATTGGTTGAGTAAACTTTTCGAAATTAATATTTTCAAATGGGGCAACTTTGTGTCGTGAGTGCAGTTAATGTACATAGCTGCCAGCCTATCAGCTCGTTTGGGCTGGTGTCATTAACGCTTTTCAAAAAGTGTTTTGGAAAGTTTATTCAACTTTCATAAAGAACGAACTTGCCTGCGAATTACCACAAGAATGAATAACATCCACTCACTTCAGTATAGGTCAAACAACCTCCTCGTTCATTTGTTGGTGGAATCAATTCACATACCATCATAGGCATAATCCCAAGAAGCACTTCGTCCCTTCCACTGGTATTAGCAAATTCAGCAAGTGCTTGTTTAATCTCTGGCCTTTTCAAAAATTCGATTGAGACAGCCTGGAAGCGAAAATATAATACAAACTGTTCACTCCAATCAGATCTGTTGCAAAAACTTTCATGATTTTAACAGCATTATTTTGGTTGGTGCCAATGCCAAATCTGATGCAGGTTAAAAAAGAAAAGGTTTACCGTCTCAAGCGTAAACAGAAGTTATTCTGAAGAAGTCAGCATAAACGCTTTTTTGTGCAACAGACTTATTCAAAGTAGACTGTGTTGGTTTCGACTGCTAACTAAAATCCTTGCGATGTGTATGATACGTTTGGGAAAATGGTGTTGCTGAGCCGTATCTTACATCAGTTTGAGCTTTGTTTATACAATTTGAATGTTCAACAACACACATTTATTTTTAAGTTTTGATTTCGAATTCGATTATTTCCGGCAAACGTTTTTAAACTGAATTCTAAAACATGAGTCAAATGTTTGGAAGTGATCCTACTCTTGTGCTTTCACATAAAAAATTAAATAGAAAATTCAATAGAAACATTGGCCACAGCACGCCTTCCTGCATTTAAACAACAGACCATTCTAATGCGTTCACTTCATAATCAGAATATATATATACAGCTTTTTAAAGGTGTTTTAGAAACCCGATTCGGGTCCCTAGAATTGAAAATCGGGTCCCGAGAATCAGAGAAATCGGGTCCCTAAAGATCCATATCGGGTACCTAACATTTTCCTTAAGAAAAACCCCGATATACATATATACAGTGTTGTGAATAAGTATGAGGAACTTGAGGTGCAGTGCAGAGCATTGTCATTAAAAGAAGCTGTAGATAATAAATAATGAAATTGAATATTTCCAAACGTTTCTGCTTCGCATAATTTTGTTAAAACATTTTTTAGCCTTTTTGTATAGCAAAGATGGTTTTGGATGCTGGGATATGCAAATATATACGTACCTAAAAACTTTAAAATAGCGTCATTTCATAACTTTTACACATACGCGGAAACTAAACTTTTGTTTTGCTCCCGTAACCTTGCTAACATCCTTTTGCGCCTTCCCGACTCCGACTCCAACTTTTCCAAAATTTCCAACTCCTTCACATGAAGTGAAAAAAGTTTGGCTGTTAGCAATTTTGTAGCAATTAGCAACCAACGGAAATCATGTTGTACAGCAAGAAATCTCCGTTTCAAAAAAAGTTTCAAAAGAAATTGTACCACTTCAACACGAATTCCCAGCTTAGGTGTCTTATGTAAAAAATGATCCATTTAAACTCAAATTTGAGTGCGCGGAAGGCTCTAAATGAGTCTTCAAGCACTAAGGTCAAGCGAGGTTGCTTTAATGCCCTCAAACAATACTGTTTTTATCAACTTTATACTATCGACATTTTTGTTCGTACAGCGATTAAATGCACCTAACCAGCGCGAAAATTTCAAAAATTCTACTGTTCCACATGGCATTGATACTTTTGTGGTAGTGTGGTCAGTAGATTAAATGTAAAGTTGTTATCTATAACTGCGGTTAGCTCCTATCGTTATAGTTCATCGTTGCTTAACGAAAAGCAAGCCTTTGCGTATACCGACTACTTGAAACTTGGACTTACTTCACATCAGGTCACTGTGCGCGTTATGCTTATAAGCCCTTGTTCACGGATGTCTCAAAGAAGCTGAACTACGCCGTCATCTCGAGTAAAAATATGTAAAAACGTTGACGACAACGTTGATCTTTAAAGAAAAAAATACCAGGTAACGTGAAGTCGCTCTTATCGTCCGTCTACTTCCGGAGTAAAATACCTTACGTATTCGTCAATTTGGTGCTGTTTCTCAGGAGATGGGGCAGAACACATTGGTCGTTTGTTGCATTTGAACATCCGTTGGCTCATGAGAAAAGATGCTGCTGGTTTTCGCAAGGCTCGTAGTAGCGCAGTGTCTTGAAACATGTTCAATTAAGGTGTTCGACGGTATGCGTTTAGGTGGCGGGCGGTGGCAGACAAGATGACCAAAGTGTCTTTACGCTACCTCCTGGCCGGACTGTATCTATGATAACTTTTCTGGCGTTAATTTGGCCAAAAAAATAAAATTGTTGTTATTGTTGATGCTGGAGAGAGTTGCCATGCAATACTACCGGTGCTTTGTCAAAATAACAGAATCATAACTTTGCTGAACGATTCAACGAAAGCAAGGGGATTGCCAAATAGCTGTTTTTAGGTTATTTTCATACGTTTGAACCAAATAAATCTCCATGCCGGGTAAAGGCAAAATATTTTCAGATGTGTCAAGACATCGTTGCGAAGAAGTAGAAATTGATTTGCGTTACATTCGTCAAATCTTTCTTGAGCGCTTTACTAAATTTCTCCGAGTTGAATAAATAAATCCCTTCTTTCAATTACATCAAAACATTTAACTGGGTGCGAAGCCTTTCTGAGGTGCCAGAGCTACAGGTTCATTGTGAAATGGATTGCATTGGTGTACAGAACAGCTGATTGAGCTGCAAAGTCGACAGCTGTGGAGTCTCTGACTCAATTTTGAGTGGATGTCCAGTCAATGGAACCAAATCTCTCTGATCTGTGTCGACAGGCTACAAAAACTCTTTTGCATTTTTCAAATACATACTGTAGCGAAGCTCTTTTTCAATACTACAACTATTTTTAAAACCAAGCACCGAAACCAAGTTAAAGCAGAAGACGACATCAGATGTACGTTGAGGAACAAACGCCCTTAGTTCGACAACCTTGTGAAAAAATCAGAGAAGATTCTCATTGAAATGTGTGAGTGGGCGATAAACCAAATTTGCCAAAACCAGTATATGTATTATTCTTGTAGTCTTAGTGTATCTTGAGTCCACAAAGATTTGTACCGGTCCGAAAATAGTCCATGTCTTAAAAATGTTCGGAAACACTGCAGATACAAGAGAACAGTTCACGCGCGGTGCTGCCGTTGACTCCCATCAGCGCAGCATTCACTGCGAAAGCAACCTCGTGGCCCAAGGCACAAGCAAGCGGAAATGGGGTCCGCAGACCACTCGTGACACTCCCGAAGAAGTACAGAAATCGAATATGAACAAAACTGAACTGAACTACTTGAATTTTTTTTAAGTAAATATCTCGAAACTTGTTTTTGTCAACACTATTTTCTACGTACAGTAAACCTCGGTTCATCCCGATTCGATTTGACCGACGATTTTATCCGGTTTAGGCGAAGATCTGGATGAACCGACGATTTTTCTACCCTGACGTCATCCAAGTACTGAGATATCGGTGAAAATCTCTTAAATTTACGACCCATCAACAGCCTTTAGCAGAAGCACAACGAATTTATTGATGTATATACAACGGTACACCACACTAGTAACCGCCATATCCAGGTAGTTATGATTATGAACAATCTTAAGTTCATAATTTTCGATTGCTTGGCTTCGAAATAATATGGATCTTGGAATGACGCAGAGATTTCTGCGACTAGTCCATAAGCAGTTTCTCTATTTGGAAGGTAATGCCCTCGAGACATCTTTCCAAGTACAATACACCCAGGGATAATGCTCTACACACGCATACTCAACACTGATCAGCAGACTGAATGCGTGGTGCGGCGGCGTGCCTTGAGCGTGATGTTCAACATGATAAGACTATGCTATTCCCGTGTGTGACGTAATAATCGTCTCCACGATTAGTGGGTTGTTGCGCTCAGTTGCGGCCGTTGTTATCATAATTCTGAACGTTCGTTGGTGATCATGAGCGGGCTTGTGTTGCGTCTGAAAGCTGCCGAATCTTTTCTAGAGACCAGTCAGTGCACTTACGAATACAACAGCGTGCAAGTGCACAAAAATCCGGATTACGAGATGTGAAAAGAGGAAATTTTATCCGGTATTGGCGAAGACCCGGTTTAAAATATCCGGATAAACCGAAGATTTTTATAAAGAAAAACGTTAAAAATCATTCGTACCACCAATTTTATCCGGTTTTGGCGAAGATCCGGATTAACGAATCCCGATTAATCGAGGTTTACTGTATTTCAAATGCCTTTATTTTTCACATTCCTCAATACTACAATTGGTAAGGGGTGCCTATAATCAAGTAGTTGTCCCGAGCATCATCATACTTCTGCACGTCCCTGGTTGTTACGACAACAGATCTGATGTTTCAGAAATCTTTTGAGCTTTGATGGTTTGACAAATGTCATGTTGAATTGGATTTGATGTGGTTCTGAAGGTAGTTATGAATGATTTTTGTTTGTTTGATGTAATAAATAACGGCCACTTTTGCAAGATTCTACTTGCAACTGTGTAATAGCGTTAGGTCAGGTCATAGGCGTACGGTAAGGCATTTTACTGGAGGGGCGGAAAAAATTAGCCCTGAAAATAAGAATTTGCCCTAAAAAACAACTTTTTAGTTTAATCCGAATGGGGCCTGAAACCTTATGTAAATCTGTTCTATACAGTTGAATTCGTTTGCAACGGCTTCCTCTGTAACGTCAATTAGCCCATAACGTTACATTTTGTTTGGTCGCGATGGCACCTTTTATATGCATTTCAATTCGCTTATAATGTCAATTCGGCAATGACGTTCTTTATGCAATCCTCTGGAGGTGCCGTTATGGGCAAATTCTGTAGTTACCTTGCTTGTTAACCCAAGGGGTTGAAGTTCCTTGCGTGTTGTGTTCTCCCAGACAAGAAATTTTGCGGTAATTGCCTTTACTGATATGCAAATATACACGCGACATCAATGGCGCAACGCAAAAGTCAAAAGCGCCATTCCGGATGATATGGTCTGACTCCCTGGACCTGCCCGTGTTATCGTTGCTGTGCGCTTAAGCAGGACACCTAAAGACGCGCACTCAAAGGAGTCAAGCAATCTGCACGTCCCTGCTGCTCGCTTCTAAAACTCCTGTTAATCAAAAAAATTTATCATCTTAACACCCTGCACCTCTACCCAGCGAAAATGAACAAAGACTCGAAAACGAACAAAGAAAGAGTTTCCGAATTCTTATATCAAGATGTTGAACTATCGACATCCGATTGTTCGATTTTTACACAAAACTAGTGCTTGGTCCAGATCAAAGTCACTATAACCAATCACGACGTTGGTCCTGATTACAAACTACACTAACCCCAATTACACGGATCGTCCCCAAGTTAATATACACTGCATTGAAAATTTTTTCACAGTTCACGATTTTTGAGTAGCTTGCGCTTGCCCTGAAAAAAAACAGAGTTGCCCTGAAAAATTTCACTGTATTGAATATATTTTTTACTATTCAGAATTTTTGAGGAACGGCCCTTGCCCTGAAAAACAGAGTTGCCCAGAAAATTTTCACTGTATTGAATATAATTTTTACATTCAGGATTTTTGAGCAACTTGCACTTGCCCTGAAAAACAGAGCTGCCCTGGAATTTTTCACTGTATTGAAATATGTTTTATCTTTCAGGATTTTTGAGCAACTCGCGCTTGCCCTGAAAAACAGAGTCTCCTTGAAAATTTTCACTGTATTGAATAAACTTTTTACATTCAGGATTTTTGAGCAACTTGCGCTTGCCCTGAAAAACAGAGTTTGCCCTTAAATTTTTCAAGACCGTGGGGGCGGCCGCCCACCCGACTCGTACGCCTATGGGTCAGGGGCGCAAACAGCTCTTCAATTTTGGGGTCAGAAATCTTAATGAAATTTCATTCGATGACGTCATCGTGGTTATTCAACCGTGGCACAACGTTTTCGCAAACGGTCACAGATAAAATTCTTTTCGCAACATTTCCGAAAATGAGAACTTTTCTGTTTTAATCAAGATGTAGACCGAACGATCAGGACAGAGTAAAAATTAGCAGCCTAATACAAACACCTGGTTCCGTGTTTCAACTAGTGCAGCCATGGCTTTAATGCGGAAGATGTATAGGCTACTAGTAAACCTGCCTAACTTTTCGTCTTGTTTTAGCAAATTCGTTCTATCCCTATTCTTCTAGCATGTGCTTGTATATCACAAATGAAGATCCCAAACTTGCGGTATAGCCTATGTCAAGGGTGAGGGGATCTTTGAACGCAACCATTTCCGGCAATTTGAATCAGGTGTTTTGTGTTTTTGGCGCATAACGGATCAGGTATGTTTGGGGCAAAACGGGTTTTTCTGGCATCCACGAGTTGTGCAGAAGTTTTTAGATGCAAGTTTTGGCTATAAGCTTTCAGGGATTGCATTGGTTGCAACAGTTAGGGTCTGGTAAAGCGTCATTTGGAGCCAAAGTGGTGTAGCAGGCAGATGCGTTCAACAGTTGACTAACACTCATATGACACTTTTCTAGACCCTTTTACCCAAGCCGTGGTGCTGGTACCAACCTAGGAAGATACTAAAACGTGAAACAGTCCTCACGCTAAATTTAGTTAAAAACTATCAGGTTTCGAACCGGAAATGCAACTAAACAACGTTTTTTAAATAAATGTACTACGTTAATAATGGCAATTCGTTTTGCCCTCAACAAAAATAATCGAAAAGTTGTAGAACAAGCGGTTTGACGTGGCCACAAACTTTTTTAGTAACAACCAACATGTCAAGATTTTTCTTATAACTTTGAGAGTTGCAGCAGTTGGCACGGTTCAGCAGTACCTAATGCTATAAAGTTTCATTGGGCCAAATTCAGGCCTGTCTCAAAATAAAGGTATACGAACAAAAGGATTGCAAAATGCCTTAATCTGCGAAGTTTTTACAATTCCAACATATCTGTGCTTGAATACCCATCATTCACGAAATTTTCGATCAGATGGTCTGTCTCAAAATAAATCTTGTAAGTAGATAATTAACCAGCAGGACAAAGAAAAATTCGAATAGAGTTTTCTCAAAAATGATTAGAAAATAAAATTTCATCTTAAATCTTTGAACGTTTCTGTAAATATCAAAATTGCTATGCAATGATTTGAAATTTTCGGTGTGGGGCAAATGTCCCATGGTTGTGCGCCTGCGTTAAGTATATTAGTTATTATGAACTTTTCAGTTACTACGTGTTTTATAATAATTTGACCAACGAACTGAGCATCTTTGTGGACATGATTATCGACATTCAGGTCACAAAATTGCTAACTTAGTACTTCTCACGGAGTGTCACTGTCCTTAGATATTTCCTAGGTTAATGAATGTGATACATTTAAATCAGTTTTTTGAAAAAATAATCAATACATTTACAGCAAGGGCAAGAAAACTTTGTTTTTGAAGTTAGATAATTACAAGTAAAGCATTAAATACCAGTATTTCTTTTACTTTCTGCCAACTTTTCAGGTTGTTATATCCAAGGATGTTTTACGATGTTGCAATTTTATACTTGTCTAGTAGATTTATATAAAACCATTTGCATTCAGTTTTTCATATGCGTTCTTCCCTCTCTCCTTCTCTTACATGTATTCGTGAGTCTGCCCTCAATCAGTCCTTTACGATGTTTAAAAACTGAAAACTCTGGGAGTGCATGCTCCAGAAACCCCTAATCCCTACAGCTCGCACCAGCGATGATTGTAGCCAGACCTGACGAGGGAAGGGAACAAGCGGGTGCGCTGCGTTCGGCATCTTCAAAAGACTCTGACGAATCCGTGCTTTAGAAAACAAGGTGCAACTCTGGTCAATTTTATGTTGTGTTGTCAGATTTTTGTGACCGAAAATTCCGTCAAATTCACGCAGATTTTGCAGATGATCAGGGAACATTTTGCATAGTTTTTGCATTTTCTTTCACTAATTGGTACGATTCGATAGTGTTAACGCAATTTGGAACGTTTGAAAGTTCTTACGTGACAGAATATTTTAAAGTGGGAATAGTTTCACGCAAAATGATCAGATTCTTAACTCTACGATAGCAATAACTTTCTAGGTTCAAAGGTCCTGACGTCAATTCCGTGACATCACAGTCATATGAAGGTTGCAGACAGGTCTACAAACAAATATATGCGGGCGATTACGGGGCCCGAGTCAGCTTTCGACGCCCTTTACCTCCCAACTCACTCTTCGCATCTATGCTGTTATGAACGGGATGGTGGGGACTCAAACTGACTTTGTACCCGGGCGGGGGAAACCCTAGGTACGCCATTGCAAGTACCTCGGGGTATGGTAAGTACGAGTGACGGAAAGTGGAGCGAAGAGATTGATACACGGATTGGTCAAGCTAACGCAGTTCTGCGTGAGCTTTATCGCTCTGTGGTCGCAAAACGGGAGCTTTCAAACACCGTAAAGCTGTCAGTTATTGGATCGGTCTTTGTTCCGATCCTTATCTATGGTCATGAATCTTGGGTACTGACCGAAAGAATATTATCTCAGGTGCAAGCGGCACAGATGGAACTTTTGCTAAAAGTCCACGGTATGACTGTGCCACTTCGCGACAAAGTATGCAGCTGTGAAATTCGCAGAGCCCTGAATGTCGAAAACAGTGGTGCTACTCCTAGTGTTTTTCAACTAGATCTAGTGTTTTTGCTTTTCATCTAGTGTGCCAGTGTTTTTTCATAGCTATCTAGTGTTTTTTGTGAATGAACTGAACGTAATTTATTACACAATTTTGTGTAAGTGTAGCCTAAATATAATTGAGACTTTTTCATTTGTGCAATTGTAATATGCTAAAAATTCAGCCCAATTACATCTTAATTTACACAAGAGCATATAATCTGTTTCGAGTTTAAACCGCTGCGAAGTCACTGTCGTCATCTGTTATAAGTTTCAGTGACCAACACAAAAAACACAAACGTTGCTGCTATCTCCCGTTTTCTTTGTCTCTGGTTTACAATGAGTTCCGTTTGCGCAATGTCTTTGTTTGCATTGTAACGCATTTTTCTGGCCATTTTACAAAACCAATTTTCTTGTAATCTGACAAATCTGTCACGTATTTGTATTCTAGTGTCTTTTTGTGAATCTAGTGTTTTTTTTTCATGAAATCTAGTAATTTTTCGTAACAACAGAGTGGCAACACTGGTCGAACCACTTCTCCGAATTGAGATATCACAGCTACGTCGGTTCGGCCATGTGCCCAGCATGCCCCACGAAAGACTGGCGAGGCAGGTCCTGCTGGCTAAACCCACATGAAAGCGGTCCAGAGGTCTTCTAGGCCTAGGTCAGGTGCGTACACAGGGGGGGGCAATTGCCCTTTCCCCAATTCCAAAAGTAGAACTAACAATTTTCAGGTTAATCAAGCTTTTGATGTGTAAGCCAAAGAAGTACGTCAGTGCAAATCAACGAAATTGCTTAAAAACCTGTTTTACTTCAGCATCTAGTTGAACCGGAATAAAGCAGTATGGTTTACCAATTGCCCATGATTAATCACACATTGTGTATAGCGCAAATGCTGGAGAATTCATGCTGTGTCTGACCTTTACCTGAGATTTTAAGCTCCGTGTGGAAGTTTGTTATAATAAAACAGAAACTTATACGAGCTTTCAATCACTTTTTCAATCACTAATCGAAGTGATGGTCTTGAAATAAATTGAGCTTTCAATCACTAATCGAAAGTAAAACAAGGAGTAACGCTTTTTGTATCCCACCTATTGGTGACGTAAACTTTCTTTCAAGACCATCACAAAACTTCCTCTTTGATAACTCTGGTATGCTACAAATACTGTATATTTTGCCCGTGACTGCAGCATCAGCCGTAGCTTTAAATGAACATCGTACGTTTTTGTTGTTTTTGTACGGTTTTAAAACTAAATGCGTGAATATGGCGGTGATTTACATTTTGTATGCTCAAGCCTTGCTTAAGAAGCAAATCAGTTTCAAAGTCTTACAGTATTTATTACGCAATTAGGTCATAGACACTGTTTAGCAACAATAGCATTTATACTAGATATTCAGTTGTGATGGCATGTAGACCTACAGTGACAACTCAATTCAAATATTTGGAGCCTTAACGGTTTCATCAATGATATCCCATTACCTTGCCAGCGAGTAAAAAACAGTTTTGTCAAGTAGACTAATCAGAATCCGACCTCTATAGGCAGTAGTTTGAAAGTGTTTTAACATACACCTGATGTTAATTGCCACCGTTTCCTGTAGTAAATTTGAAAGCATTCAGCTGCAACGTGACGAGTCAGCAGAGGTATCTAACGAAAAAAATTGGATGCTTTTTATTTTGTAAGTGTTGAGGCCATGGACACTACCATTCAGGGCCAGCCTTATGCCGATGCAGTTGCGTTGGACCTCGCGCCTCTGGTGGCCCTGCGCCATGGTGTTTAGACAGGTTGTTCATTTTTGCCGGATACCGTACTCCTTGCGCTTGAGAATTGTAGAATATAAGAAAATGCTTATAAATCCAATTGTAAGCAAACAATTATCTCGTTTGAACGAACGATTAATTTCTTCTTACCGAACGTTATCAAACCTACTTAAGTCTCATGCTATAGTGTGGTATGTCTGCGCTCTACCATGTTCTACTCTTTATGAATGGAACTTGATTGCTACTATTGCGAGTTAAGACTGCATTAGACCTGCAGCTATTACAAACAACAAGGTGTGTAGTGATTCAACTCGCAATAACAAGTCAAGACGAGACGCGTGTCTGTCGTAGAAATTTAAATGGCAGTTCTGCCAACGTAACGTTGTTCAGTTCTCAAAAGTTTCTGGTTTGGAAAGTTTTTGGTTGGTTGCGGGTCATCTGCATTTTGACAAAGGCTTGCAGTTTTGCTTCGTGGCAGGTTTTAACATAGATTAGTTAAATTTTATTAACTTTACGACATTGAAACAAATTAAAAAGTTGAACCAGTGGACAGTGGCGTAGCCAGCCCAAAAATTTTGAGAGGGTCAAAATGTTTGATTTTAGGCGAATAACGGTATTTTGTATGGAAAAACGCCTATCAAAGCACAAAAAGACTATTTTCTAAAAATTTGGGGGGGGGTGGTTCTTTTGCACCCCTTGGGTACGCCTATGCCCGTGGAAGCCAAAAATATCATACAAACCAGCGCAAAATTTTGTGAAGTGTTCGCACTAAAATTTGCCTCCTTTTCTTTGTCCACAAAATTGTTCTGCATTATTTGTCGGTCCTGCAATTACTTTGATCATTTGCCACCCCACCAAACTTTCATTGTGTTTTGCATATTTACGAGCGTAAATAGGTAGAAAAAACACTACATCAAAGTCCAGGTTCATTAACGTAAAGGACACTTACAGCTGCCTTGCAGCGTAACTAAGCAAGGCAAAGATTGTGAATGTCATCCATAAAGAACAGTCTGCATTCCACCAAGTCCACGCATTAAATGAGGGTTTGAAGGAACTTTGGGCGGATGCATCTGTTACTCTCTTGTGAAGTGTGGTTCTTTTCGTGTATTGCGTCATAAAACGGATAGTTGATCGTGCGCCCAGTCGTTACCGTTATTATATAAGACCGCGTCTGCGCTTGTGGTTAGCGAAAGCGAGAAAGGTAATCAGTTCATCTTAGCAGTTTTCTCCATGTCAATTGTTCTTCGAGCGAAAGTGTCGTGCAACAAGAGTGAAGTAATTGCACTGTAGGTCCAATTCACTTGTCAGCTCGGTTTGACTGACGTAACTTTGCACTTGCGCTTGCCGCTCGGATGTCCACTGCAGAGCTTCCTTGAAAACGTACTGCTTAATAGCGAGTGGTAGCGTTGCACTAATGTCCACCACAGCACCATGATATTTAGTCGTAAACATGGACGTAGCTATAAGAAACACATGAGCTATGACCACTCCCCTCCAAATGAAAGAAACTGTTGGAACATATAGATAAACTCCAAATAACTTGCCGTCTTTTTCGATATTCATAATAATGCAATTATTTTGCAAAAACGTTTCATCAGAAAGGTTGTAGCACGGTTGACTGGGCACGATGACGTCATAAAACGACTGCTGAGAGGGCCCCGCGCCTAGGTCTTGCATTGGGCCTCGCACCTGCTAGGGCCGGCCTGCTAGCATTCACTTACAGACAGCTTGCAAGCTTTAGCTAGAAAGATTGAGCTAGAAAGCTGTTCAAACCATCTACGGATTCAGCAAGTCTTTTTATGTTCGATTGCAAAAAAATTATTTGATTTGGGTGTGGAGTCTTCCCTTGGTGACGTCACGAATAGGGCAAGTTTTTTGAATTTTTGACCCACTTTAACTGGCCCTGGGCGCCAATCCAATGAGCCATTTTTTTGCTTCAAATTTTTTTCGGAAACTAGACGATCATCCGCGTGTTTAGAGCCCTTGATTGATCTTCTAGTATGTCTGAAACCAAAGTTATGGCCCAAAAGAAACGTTGTGCACAAAACTGCAGAAAAAGCATGAGTCTCCCATTGGCGGCCAGTGTGGCTAGTGATAACTCGCCGCTAGAACATGATGGAGAGCTATTCGAACCCTCGAAGGACTCGTGAAGTCTTCTAGTTTGCACTGGAAAAAAAATTGAGATTTGGGTTTGGAATTTTCGGTGGGTGTCTTTAGAATGAGGGAAGGTTTAGCTTTTTTTTGGTTTGGTTATCCTTTTATGACGTCATCGCCCGGACAAGGAGCTGAAATTGTGGCTCAAACTTTAGTTGTATTTTAGGCTGGAATATGAAGCTGTTGAGGCCTAGATCGACTTCCTGACGTTTCTGGTGCCCAAGTTATGGCCAAAAGACCGGAAATCTTGTACTAATCCCCTAGGGCAGGGGTTCTCAACCTGTTCAAGCATGTGGTCCAATTGATAATAAGCAGAGGGTCTGTGGCCCACCTACTGTACAATTTCTCCAATGCGACAACTGAATTGTTGTACATGCACAGAGAAGAAATGAGAACAACTATAAAACAAATTTTAATAACACAATGTGCCGTGCAATCAAATGCAAAGTCTGAGCCTGTTTGCTGTTAGAAGCATAGATTTTCGATGCTCAGGGTGTTGTTGCAGCAGCATAAATATTTGCAGAGTTAAAAGCATAGATATTATGCGAAGACATCCAACGTCGGAAAAGGGGTAAGGTAGGTGGTTGAAAGAGTTGAAGGCAATTAAAACATACAAAACAATAAAGTCGTTCCCAATTATGCTTGTTTCTGTTCAGCAGCAATGTTGACCTCAAAAGCAATAACAAACATTGTAGAAAACCATTTTGAATTTTCTGTGTGGGCGAATAGCTGCAATAAATTGTTCAATCTATCTTCATGAACCGTGATATTACCTGTGATACTGTTATCAAAAGGTCCCCTTCGCTGCCTGTTGCTTCCTTGTGAGAGGAAAAGGGGCAATACCTCACATCATGTCACCTTTTCCGGTGTTCACAGTGTGACACTTCGCGGCAAAGTGAACAGTTGTGAAATTCACAAATCCCTGAATGTCGAACCACTTCTCCAAATCGAGAGATCATAGCTATGTTGGTTCACCCATCTGCCCAGAATGTCACTTGAAAGATTGGCGATGCAAGTTCTGCTGGCTACACCCACAGGAAAGCGGCCAAGAGGTAGCCTAAGGACCAGGTGGAATGATTAAATCTCTGACCTCACTTGGCCCCGTCTTGGTGTGGAGCCAACAGAACTATCTGAGATTGCTGTTGGTCATTTTGTATCTTGAGTCCTCACAGGGCTGCTGGCCCCGTGACCCCTCCAGAGGCAAAGTGGGCAGGAAAATGAATGAAAAAAATGAATATTCAAGGCTTAAAACATGATAATCCACAGATCAAGTCATCTTCCGTATTTAGCCAGCTTCTGCATTTCGTTTTCAGGGCAACACATGTCGCCTGTCTGCCTCAAAATGCTTTCAGTAACTGCATGTTGTGCAGAACGTGGTAGACTATGAGTAAAATTTCCACGTTGCAATAACATCTAACATATACTGTAGAGTGTAGATACACGACAGTGTATTATGGTATTTTGTAACTGAAGAACTACCTACGTTCTTGATTAAAACCTTCAACTTTAAAACCGACTACTCAATTTCATTAATGTCAGGACTTGGCTCATTAAAAATTCTTCCGTGGCCCACTGGTAGGCCATGGCTCACAGTTTGAGAAACCCAGCCCTAGGGATTAGTGAGGATTCCCCCAATTAATTTTCCGGAAGTTTGGCCATAACGTTTGAACCAGAAACGCTAGAAAGTCTAAAAAATCCTCTCTAAAGACCGTACTGTAGCCTAGAATCCATTTAAATCCAGTCAAGCTTTGAGCGACGAAATCGGCTGGAATGTCATCCAATGTTTTGACAAACCTCTCAAAACATCCTATGGTTATGTAAGCATGGCCAATAGTAAGCCTCATTGAAAATTTTTTTTGCAGTCTGAACTACTAGTCTTCACGAGTCTTTAGAGCAGAGGTTCCCAACCGGGGGTCCACAGAAGGATTTTTGGGGGTCCATGATCTTCATATGTGTAAGATGAAAACAAAATAGCGAAATGCCAAATTACGTTCCGTGGTGGTTAAGCTTACGAAAGACAAATTGAGCGCAACTCTAGAAACCAGAGCTGCCAGGCCCAGATGGAGCAAAAATGCTAAATAGTTTATCAAAATATGCCATCAAGCCATTCTAAATAAGCCGGTGCAGGTTGATGGCTGTCAGTTCTGAAAAAAACCTGATGAGCAATGACAGAAATGCAATGTTACTAAGGAACTAAGCCTAGAATTATTGCATATGGTGCTTTTTTAAGGCGTTTTGAAGGACCGAATTTTCGAAAGGTCTCTCAAAACACAAAAGAACCTCACGGCATAACCATCATCAAAATGCACTAAAACCTTGTTTTATGACCATTTAAGTATTCAGATGAAGTAGTTGCGGTCTCTCAAATGTCTTTATGGTCACCAAAGTCAAAACTTACTGAAAGAAAAAGTGATTGTGTATAAATTAATACGAAAGCAGTGGTTACCTACAGAAGACCTACCGATTGGACAAAAGCTAACAACTACGCACCTTGTTTAACCAAGAAAAAAAGCAAATGGAAAGTGTGTGAAGGCCTTGCGAGCACTGTGCATTTTGTGATTACCATAGAAAACAAAAATGCAACAAATATATGGTCCCATGTGTTTCACAAATAATGACAAAAAATAAATATTTCCCGTTGAATCAAAACCTGACATGTGCAAGTGCAAACTATGGTATTTGCTGTATGTAGCGACTTTTTGAACTACCATCAACAATATGACGGCCAAGCAGTAAATAAAATTTCCACGGGATGGTCACAGACTTGGACAATTATAATCTTTTTAGCTTCTCTAAATTAGATTAACACGAAAATTTGATTTAACTCAGCTGTCACAAATTAGTTTAGAATTAAAATCAGCGGATTAGGCGAAAACCAGAAATTGAACTAAATTCGAATTACATTTACTGAAATCTGCGTGTGTGTGGATAGGTCACGTGACGTGATAATTATCATTGATGAGGCTATACAGTTTCTATAGCAGTTGCTAATGAGAAAAAAAATGATCGAGTTTTCGTTGTCTTCTCTTCTCAAATGGTGGCGACATGGCACTTGTGACCATTTTGTTGCATTTTCCTTTCATGAGGGTGTATTCTTGTTCCATCTTTTAAAAATGTTGGACAAATTAGGAATTTTTGTAAAACCAGAAATTGGATTAGAACTGAAATTGGAACAATAAAGCTATTAAAAAAAATGATTAAAATTAGAATCAGCGTCATTTCGCTCTGATTCATCGAATGAGAAAACTAGAATATCTAGTTATCCAAGTCTGGATGGGCATCGCATCCAAGTAATTGAAACAAACCAGATATCAGGGGTGATAGTGACCAAATGGTTTTATCGCGGCACTATTCTTTGTTCCATGACATCATAACTAAACCACCTATCTCTAAAGGTTTAACTGCTGCTTTTATAGAACAATCCAATATTCGCTTTCTTGACACCTGTGAAGACAAATATTTTGAAAAACGTAAGCATGATCCTTCCTCGAGTGAAATAATTATATTGTTCTATTTGGGATGTTCAGTGATCTCCCCATTCAGATTTGCCGACTTGTTTTGCTCTTTCCTACCATTCACGTAGCAACCCGATATTGACACTTCTCTTCACTGTTTAACATTTAATTTTAAAGACGCTCGAAGCTTGAGGTTCTACATCCAATATATGTAAATTGGGTTGATACATGAAAATATGTTATTTTCAATATTTGCGCTTTTTAGCCACATAGGGTCTTTATGGCAAAAATGTCCATCGGATTTAGCTGACAAATAAGTTTAAATGTTGCTTTGTTACACGGCAGGTATCCATGCCCAAGCTGGGCATATATTCCTTTTGTTTCACGACAGTTACCCAAGACCAAATCGGCAAGTCTTTTTGTTACACGTCAAAAAACAAGTAGGCCATTCACCCCCCTCCAACTTGATAAATATGAAACGTATGCAATTTTTAATAGGACTGTTCGACAGAGCACATAAAAGTCCAATAACTGAAAGCATCAGCTTCAAACGGCAGTTCTAAGTATTTCTAACTTTAAGCTAAAAACTGGATTTAACCATTTAAGCCACATGTTCTTGAAGGGATTTGACTGGTTTTGTTAAAAACTTCTCAATTCAATGAAAGCAGACTTTCTATTTGCCGGCTTAAAACTGAACAGAATTATTCAGAAAAAGAAGTGCCGGAAAAAGGTAGATTTTATGGATGATGCTTTAAAAACATGGAGCATTATATATTTGAACGTTGATGCTTGGTTGTTCTCTGCCCACCCTATCGAAATTTCTGGCTGCACGCCTGATCTAGGTGGAGTGACAACATCTCCAGCCTTGTTTTTTCCTGTCTAAGTGTGGAGCCAAAAAAAGTCTCTGAAATTGCTGTTGACCGTGAGGTGGTCCAAGCAGCTCCTAGAGCTGCTGCCCCTGCTACACTGCCAAGACGATAAGCGGGCATGAAAATGAATGAAATGCATAACATCTAGGCCACGTTATTTAGTTTATTCAGCGGTGTTTAATAGTTGACGAGTGAACAAGTTCCTTAGACTGCTAGAATTAAATAATTCTAACGTGGGGATGGCTAGAAATCATTTGCCTGGAATTCATGATACCTTTTTCAGGAAATAAGATGTAAAAGCTGTTTCTAGTAAGTTCAGGTACCGCCACTGTTGCTTCAGCGTGACAATGCGATCCGTGGGTTACCTTATAAGCCCTTGTGTAGCCCAAGGAGCAATTTGAGTTTGAGACAACCTGTGGTAATCAATGTCTTTTGAACCTTGAGGCTGAAATGAAAACGCACACTATGCTGGTTTAGGTTTATATACACATCATTGTTCAATTTAGTTAATACTCCAATAAGCAAGATTAATAATATTCTGAAAATCACAGTGGTTGGCTTAATGATAAATGTGAAACATATGCAAACACATGTTTTCATTTCAAATTCATATATAATATTACAGTGGATTAAAACACAAGTACGGTTAAAAAGAAGATAGTAATAAACTTTTTCATTTGATTGCAATAACTTCATTCACAAAAATAAGCCTTGCCCTTCAGTTTCCTTGATTGAAAACGAGTGATTGCGGTTGAAAGAACATTACTTAGCCTAAATGTCAGCAAGCACTTTACCTTCTCCACTTTATCGTGTTTGAACTCATCGGTGAAGTAAGTTGAATTGTATCGAAATGTATTGAAATAAGGATTGCATTTCATCCTGTTTTCACGTCCGCCGCGAGAAATGGTAAAGTTAAAAGCCACAGGTGAATGCATGATAAGCTCCTTAGGAACGATCACTTTTATAGCTTCTGTATTAAAAGTTGATATCATGCAAGACACAGTCCAGATCATAATCATCTGTAAAGCATTACATCATGTGTTGCAGAACAATCTTGAGCACATTTTTTTTGTCTTCAAGTAAAAGTGCAAACTATGAAAGGAAACTTTAACACTACACCAAGGCTTCCCAATATGGGATACATGTATCCCTAGAGGTAGGCCTACATTTGCCCATCTGAAGGGTAAATTCAGGGTTAGCAATAGAAGGGAAAAATATATCATATTTTTCCTAAAATTTCCAAAGAGTTATACTAGTATACACGCACACCAACGAAACCTTCAACCGGGCGGTATAAAACCTTCGACTGGGACGCATGCGGCCTGCAGGTCGAGGGTGGGACATAGTTGGATTAAAATCGAGTGGTCCGGTTTACCGAAGACTAAAAGCCAACATGCGACGAAAATTTGACGAAATATTCCGGGTCCATATATGCATGTGTAAAGAAAGCAGAAAGAATTGGAAAAGTAATTATGAGAAAGGTGGCGACAAGCAGAAAGTGCAAGACTCATGATCGACAATGTTAAGCAAAGATCCATTTCAGTTTGTAGGTGTTTGATTGTGATGTTCAACATGCTGTATTATTCCTTAAGCACGAAACATGATTTTCTTTCATTTCAAATATTGTAAGCAAATTTAGTGGTGGAAAGGGCGGCATTTTTATGGTCGGCCCCGAGTGACACTTAGCCTCGCTATGCCACTGGATAAAGCACGGTAAATTTATTATGCGAATATTTACTCACCAGAACAGTGGTGGCTAACAAGTCAACCTTATGCCATGGTGGATGTTTCTTTTTATTTATTCCGTAGAATACCACTCCTTCCATTCTTGGTAGAACAAAAATCACCACGTTCTCAACACAGCAGTGCTAGTAACTTACATTAAACTTTGCCTGCGTCCGTAGCCCAGGTTGAGCAATCATTTTTTTGTTATGCACATTAGTTCTTTTTTCATGCTTTACCTCAATGGGCATTGTGATAAAAGTTTTGTAACAATAGCGATATGTTGTTACACAACAAACGTAACACAGGGTGAATACATCGAAGTCTTGCAATGTGGCATCAAGGTTTAACAACGTGAAAATCAACAATCTGAATTAATTCAAATCGGAGGTTTCGAAAAGCAGCTGTTTTCATTATCATTAAAGATTTATTCCGTGGATAACCTTTGCTGACATTGTTCTTTTTCCTTGCTCCCATACTCGAGAAAATTCTAGGGCTGTGGAGCCGGTATGCAAATTTCAGGCTGCGGCTCCAGCTCCGGGATCTAAATTTTTTGGCTCCGGCTGCAACATCTAGAAGTTTTTGGCTCCGACTCCGGAACAATTTGGTCCAAAAACTCAGAAAAAACATTGTACCATTTGCACAATTCGCTTGCCCCACAAACTATATCTGTGGAGCCGGAACCCAAATCTCAGGCCCCGGCTCCGGCATCGAAAAACCTTTGGCTCCGTCTCCCGCTTCAGCCATCCAAAATTGCTTGGGCTCCGGCTCAACAACCCTGGAAAATTCCAGTCAAACGCTCATGCCAGCCAGGTTTATGCAGTTCTGCTACAAATAATTACTGCTTTAATGGTTCTGACATCGCTTATAAAGCAAAAAGCACACCAGTAGCCTACTACGTAGGCCCAGTGGCGTATCTAGGGTATGGCAGGCATGGCACGTGCCATGGGCGCCACTATGACGGAGGGCGCAAAAACTGCTTGGCAAAAATAAAAATTTTTGTTTACAGTTTCTTTAACCTCTATTTCGCGCCCCATGCATTCATAAACTGCAAAGCTGCATCAACGCCGCGTCCTTACTTTCCCTAAAGCATTAAGTCGGGCGTGTTGCGCTTGCACCACTAAGCATTATGACAAAACTGCGGTATTGTGACCATGGGCGTCAGAAGGATTTTTTCCAGGGGGGGCAGTAGGGGATTTTCCCAAAATTTTTTCCAGGGGGGGGGGCAAAAG
>Ga0210059_1003337_pt1 | contig 25620 bp, 16 predicted proteins | sample Ectturendosymbi2_FD_188042 | JGI IMG/M metagenome (GOLD analysis project Ga0210059, IMG submission 188042) | Ecteinascidia turbinata endosymbiont from Florida, USA - Sample 2 (SPAdes) (version 2) | ecosystem: Host-associated > Tunicates > Ascidians > Unclassified | place: Key West, Florida... | reverse complement strand
CACGTCACATAGCCATGGGCCCAAACCATTAGATGGTAGTATTTTGCTGAAGTTTTTATTGGAAACTAGGCTACAATCCGAGTCTTTTGATACTTTGGATGACCTGCTGTGGTTTCAAGTTCAAAGCCTAGTTTTCAATGAAAACTTAAGCTAAATGCTTTGGCCAGGTAACATGAGCCAAAATAGCCCAAAAACTACTTCACTTATGACATCACCCACAAAAAGTCCGCAACCCCCAACCAAAAAATTTTTTTTCGAGTGCAGAATAGAAGACTTGCTGAATCTTTTGGGGGTTGGAACAGCTCTCTAGCGCAAACGGCGGAGGAGCTATGGCTTTGGTATGGCGACAGAAAACTGCTGGTTTTAGGCCAAAATCCAGGTACGATATATTCATAGACCAGTCAAGGTGTTAAAAGGAAAAAAGTTAAGGCAAAACTAAAGAATTGACAAATTTTTGACAAAATGCACCAATTTTTTCATTACATTGGATTTTAACGCTCTTTCCAATGGTACATTCCAAAACTTGCTATTTGCAAGAATATGGTGCAAAACCAAAACAATTTTAAATTTTGAAAAAAATACATTTTTTCACCCGAAAATTTCCCCTTTTGTAAACAACTTCAAGTTATATGGGTTGGTATTTTTGGGTGGTTGCGGTTCCTCCAAGCCAAAAAACGCCTCAAAAAAGCTAACTGGTAAGCATGAAAGCCTCATTTTGATAATGTCCAAAAATTTCCAAAAGTTCTTCCAAATAATCCCGAAAAGACATCCAAAGAGACATCCAAAAAAGGATGTCATCACTGAGTTTCTAATACTTTTTGTTCATGACTTATAGCTAGAAACATCTTTAAAAGCCAGATTGCGGCTTTTGCTGACATTAAAGGGTTGAGTGTGAAACATGTGATAATGAGCAGAAAAGGCATGGTAGTTCTGCAAAAATCTTTCACGGGGCTGTCAGTTCTCAATTCAATAAAGTCACCAACTACATGATAGCATAGAAACAACAACCCACATGGAAACTGCCCACTGAAAACCTTAACATTTTAAACACCAGTCTATGTAAGATCTATGAACGTTTTGAAGGAAACACACAGTACCAGCCTTTCTTGACTAACATAAATGTTTCCTATGGATGCCAGCTGTAATTATTTTCTTTTGTACACATGCAGATCAATGTATGTAGACCATGAAAAAAATTATTTGCAAGACATCTCTGCTTTGCTGTGGATTTGAGATTGCTTGAAAGCATTTTGTTTCTAATGCAGCCACACTAGGATGCGAAGTTCATGACAGTGCTGCTATTTGCTGTGAAAAGCTTTCAGCAGGTTGCAGTCTGTAGGGAAGGAAAGATTGTTTATACAAGACATCCTTTATGAATATTTGTGTGGGTGATGACAAAATCAATGTATCAAATGCCATTTTCTACTGCTGTCAGTTGCTTGGTTTTAGAAGCAGTGTTCTTTTTCAACATGGCTGCATTAGGCTGATTTGCTTGCTGAAGTGCTGAGCATTGTAGAAATGTTGTGGATTGTTGCAGGCAAGTAGGGAATGACATGTTGATTTGATATTTTTTTAATTGCAATAACACCCAGCATTCTGTGCATTTTGTGTGCCTACATCTCATTCAAAGTGACAAAGTTTGCATATTTTTGAATGCCGATTTCATATTTTTTAGCTAGTTGTCTACAATTCTACCAATCAGATATGGAAAAATGATAGCCTTTTGCCCAATGCCACCTTCAACAATGTTTCTGGATTGATCTCTGGTGAGAATTACACTATACACGTGTTTACCCAAAGTGGTGCAATACAAAGCGAAGCTCAAACTCAAGTTGGACTTACAAGTATGAAACATGTGTGAATATTTCTACAGTTTGACTTAATGCTTTCCCAATCTTTCCTTAAGCAAACATCAGCCTTATGTAGAAGTGCACTGCTTAAAATTAAAGCATTCCTGAAATATACCCTTCAGTTCCCACATTTCTGGCCATAACTCACCAGCCACTAGAGCTAGAGAGCTGGTCAAACCCTCTACAGATTCGGGAAGTCTTCTATTTTCAATGAAACAAAATTTTTAAGTTTGAGGTTTGGGTTTTTTTGTGGGTGACGCCATAAGTGGGGTAGTTTTAGCATTTTTTGGTTGAGGTCACCTGGTCCTGGGTGCCAACTCAACCACCCATTTTTGGTTCAAGTTTTTTTGGATACTAAACTATAATCTGAGTCTTTAGAGCCCTTAATTAGCTTTCTAGCATATCTGGAGCCAAAATTATGGCTCAAAAACCAAAAATTGGCTAAAAATTCAAGTCCCGCAAAATTAAACCTTGGTCATCTTGGCTAAAGGCTAAAACTCGCCAGCAGATTGAGCTAGAAAGCTGTTCAAGCCCTCTAAAGATGGGGAATGTCTGGTAGTTTAGAATAAAGAAATTTTTTTCAAGTTTCGGATGTCAGGTTTTTTGTTGATGTTGACATGATGGGAGTATATTTATGCGTATTTGTTTATATTTGGATGATGTCATCATGCCCTGGACGCCAACACCAAGAGCCATTTTTTGACTCAAGATTTTATTGGATAACTAGGCTATAATACGAGTCTTTAGAGGGATTAATTGACTCTCTAATGTTTCTAGATCCAAAATCATGGCCACAAAATGCAAATTAATTATGGAAATCCCTGCTAATCTCCTAGGGCAGGGGTTCCCAAACTTTCTCTTTCCATGTACCCCTTGAGCATGTATCCCTAAACATGAGCACCGGAAGGATTTTTTCCAAGGAGGGGTCAATAGTGGATTTTCCAGCGGTAGGCCAACAATAATTTTTCTGGGTGGCGAAAAGTGGCAAAATTACATTTTCACCACTCAAAACCAAAAATTTTTTACATTTTTTCTGAGGATAACAAAAATATATTTAGCAACAAGCATATAATCATTTTTGAAAATAATATTCACTGATATTTATTTTAATCTTCGAACCAGAAACGAAGTCCATAGAGCACAAGCACACACTATCTGTACAACACAGATTGATAATACCAGACACACTGTTTTGTAACAGTGTTGGTGGCAGGACCACAGGATTACCGACACTTGTTCGCTAACTCACAACATTTTGTACAACACTACATTACAGACACTTTCTTGACATAGTTGATCGCTAACGCGTAACACTTGGTACAACAATACATCCAGAGTAGGACACAAAAATCGCATGTTAAGAAATAAAATCCAACCCAGGATGAGCCCTAGTGACGTACGAATGTGTTGTGGCTTGCACACATCCTCAAACTAACACTGCAAGGTCCAGGCACTCAGTCGCAAAGTAAAATGCGGTTGTAGTGTTCAAAGAAGGATAAATATTAAAATTCTGACTGCATCAAAGCGCGCAAGCATACATGCTTGGACTTTTTGCATCGTTCAAGAAACAGGTACACATTTTTTTCAATACAGTAGGCCGGCTGTTCCTTGGGTTGAAATCGCTCCCCAAATCATCACACTTGGCGGGTGTTTCATGGTTTGCTGTGTGAATCTTTCATTGTACCGAGTTCCTGGTGGTCTCCTCACAGTTCTCTTCCTCAAGGCAAACTGCTGAATTGTTTCGTCAGAAAACAAAACTCTGGACCATCGCTGGCTTGTCCAGTCTCTGTATTTTTTCGCAAACTGCAAGCGCTTCAACTTCATTGCAGGGGTCAGTCTCGGTTTTCTAGCTGGTTTCCATGATTTGAGGCCGAATTTGTCATTTAAACAGCGACTGATGGTTCTTCTGCTGATTCTCGAACCAGTTTCTCCACGTTCCGCTCGAATCTTTGTAGCTGAACACGTAGGAGACTTCACGACACATCTTTTTATCAAAATATCGTCTCGTCGGGGGGTTTTCCGTGGACGACCGCTCCTCTTACAATCTGAATAAGATCCACAATGCTTGAACTTGACCACTGCCTGATGCACTGCTGTTTTACTGACTGCAAGGCGTTCACTTATTGCGAGTTCAATGTATCCTTCTTGGTGTAGAATCACGATCTGAGCTTGCTGTGCCTCAGAGAGAGACCGTTTCTTACCCATTCTGAGGCAAGAAAATAATGAGGAAAAAACAAAAAAAACCTCACTGCTGAATGGTTGACGGCTTTTGACTTGAAACAGTCTTTTGCGTCACACTTTCGCTCACCAGAAAGGCTGATGCACTCGCGAATGATTTCTGATGCAATACTGTGGAACAAGTAGCTTCGCACACAAAAATCGACTTTGGTCTTAAACTTTTGGCCACGACTGTAAAGCCTCAAAGGTAGGAATGTTCCATTGAACCTGATGACTACCTACTAACCCTTGCTCGCAACGGCAGGTTGTACAAAGTCCTGCAACCAAAATTATAGGCCACACGCAATCTATGGATGTATGCCTTCCTGAAATCACACCATAATTATGATGCATACATGGACCTACAGAAGGAATAAAAAAGTACATTTTTAACTGCATTCGACATCGGAAAGAGAAGCTCGCATTACTGCATAATATTGATATCGCTGTTCTCTGTTGTCTTTGTCATCTGAAAGCTCAATATCTAATACAATTTGCAAGTATTTGTAGTGGGAAACAAATTTTACTCTTAGTGCACCCAGTGTCAGTAACGGGATGACCGTGCTTTTGGCGGTCTTAGCCTTAAACATCGTACAAACAGTTTTGCTGCAGTTGAAAATAATTTCATGTGACCCTGCATAAGCGACTGACACACATCTAGTATACTCTGCAACACACGTACACTTGGACAAAACACACAAATATCATCAACAAACCTTAAGTGGTTCGATAAGACTTCACCAATACACCCAGCTTCAATTTTGTTTAGTTCAAGAGATAAATCATCTAAATGTACAGCAAACAAGTATGGACTCAATACACCCCGTTTTCTAATCCCAATAGTAACATGAAACGGTGTGGACAGGTATGTATAAATAATTCGAAGTGAATAATGTATAAACATTTTTCCTTTCTATTGCTGACCTTAAATGTATCCCTTCAGATAGGCAAATGTACCACTAGGGGTACATGTACCCCAGTTTGGGAACCCCTGTCCTAGGGAATTACTGTTTATTGTGCGTTTTTTTGGCCATGTTTTTGGCACCAGAAATGCTAGACAGTCGATCAAGGGCTCTAAAGACTTGTTTTATGACCTACTTTCAAATAAAACTCTGAGCCATGAAATCGGCTTATTGGATCGGCCGATGATGTCATTAAAAAATGCAAAACCTACCCCAATCATGACATCTCTGACCAAAAGCCCTAAACCCCAAAAAAATTCTTTTTGTTCTAAGCTACAAGAGTTTGCGAGCCTTGAACAGCTCTTGAGCTCAATCAGCTGCTGAGTTATGGTTGGCCAAAGTTTGCCCTGAGAGGGCAAATCATATGTTTCATATAACGTTCGTATTTTTTTCAAAAATTGGGTTTTTCAGCCAACATTTGCCTGCAGATATGCCAGAAACCAATCAAGGGCTCTAAAGACTTGGATCATAGCCCAGTTTCCAAAAAGAATTGAGCCAAAAAATTGGCTTGTTTGATTTGCGCCCAGGGCCAGGTGAACTTGGCCAAAAGGGTGAAAACATGCCCCATTATGATGTCACCCACAGAAAAAAACAAACCCAAAATAAAAAAAATTTTTAGTCGAAGCTGAAAGACTTTCCGAATCCGTAGAGGGTTTGAACACCTCTCTAGCTTTAGCAGCTGGCAAGTTATGGCCCGAAATGTACCAGCCACTGTAGTGGCCGGCATGGGCATTGAAGGGTTAAGTGCAAGAACAGCAATATAAACTATTCTATCAAAACAAAATATTTATGTTAATGTTAAGCGGATGAAAAGTTTGCTGACTGATTTGTTATTTAAATAAATTTCTAATCTGCAACTTTAAGGATTTAGAATTTAAAAAATGCTTGGAAGACATTTTGACTGCTTTGTTACATTTCCAGTGAGTATCTTGTTCAGCAAAACTTTCATGGCCTTGGTATGTTCATGCTGATTTTTTGGTCAACACCTGTGACAGACTAATAAACCAAATCAAAAGTCAAAAAACGTTCAAAATTTAGTTCTTGGTTTTAACATGAGAACAGCTGAGCACGTCAAATGACTCATTTCAAGTGTTGAAGTTACTTATCTTTGCTGGATGTCGATTTTGTCTGATGCAACTTCACGACAAGCAACACTTTCAATACTTACCAGTGTGAATCAAGAAGTCGAGTCCTTAGGCAGATTTGTGTGTGTCAAGTGGCTTGGTGTTTTGGGAGGGCACTGAAAAATTGGCAAACTGGGGAGATCGTCGCCATACACAAAATGGCAGACAAGAAACAATGCACTAACAACTGGGGTGCCTCCTTAGCCTCCTAGCTTTGGTTGCAATTATTTCGTAGCATCTTTTTTCAAGGCACAGTGAATGCCAAGCGCTTCGAAAAAAGACGCTGCAAGATAATTGGAACCAAAACTGGAAATATGCAGTACGTTCTGCATCCTGGTCGCTAGAGACTAAATTTTTGAGAAATCTTGGGAGTATGCTGAAGATGTATTTAAGCATGTTTTGTCAACTTTAAAAAACCATATAACCAGGCTCCTCAAACAATTTTGGGGAGCGTTGCAGGAGTGTGGTATTCAGTAAGTAACTGTATTCCTGTTCAGAGGTTCGTGTCCATGTCAGCAAAGTTAAATCACAACTCTTCACTATAGGTGTTACACTCCACCAAGGCTGTGTACTGTCACCACTCTCAAAGTATATATTAAATGGATACAGATGGTCAGAGCCCAATTGATGAGGGTGTCACTGTTAAAAGCTGCATGATCAAACATTCGTTTTCGCAGACAATTTGGGCACTGCTTGTTTCTCTGAACAACATGTATTTGATTGGTTTTCTGCATTATGTGGTGAAACGGGAATAAAAATCAGCGCTAAGTATGTGGAGATTTTTGTCTCTTTAGAAATCCAGGTCAAGAGTATGCTGCAAGTAAGCAGCAATACACTACAGCAGGTGAAGTTAATGTACCTTGTGGTGGTATTGATATTCACAAGTGACAGAAGTCAGAACAAGGAGATTAATAAAGGAATTGATAAAGCAAACACAGTTCTGCGTGAGGTTTATTGCTCTGTGGTCACAAAATAAGAGCTTTCAAAGACCGCTAAGCTGTCAGTTTTTTAAGTCTTTCTGTGTTCCAGTGCTCACCTGTGGTCATAAATCTTGGGCAGTGACAGGAGTACTATCTTAACACTTTCACAGCTGGTCCAAATCGAGTAGTTTGTACAAAAAAAAAACGGATCGCGTGCAGACTAGAAGACTGGCCGATCCGTTTGAGCCCTTGAACAGCTCTCTAGCGCAATCGGCAGAGGAGCTATGGCGTTGGTGAGGCAACCGACAACTGCTGGTTTTAAGCCGATTTCAAAGTACGAATATATCATACCCCAGCTCTCAAAGTGTTAAATAGAAGTGGCACTGATAGAATTTTTGCGAAGATTTCATGGTGAGACATTTCACAACAAAGTGCACAGGTGTGAAATTTGTGAAGCCCTGAATGTCAAGCCACCTTGAATCAAGAGAATGTTGAGCCACTTCTTCGAATCTAGAGAGATCCACAGCTATGATGATTTGGCCAACTGAACATGGGTTCTCGAAAAGAAATCATCCTGACAAAACTTGAAAAATCCCAGAAAAAAACAAATACATACACAACGTCAAAGTGTTCTATCAAAACAACAGATATATCCAGCACCTTCCTTAACTGACGATGTAAAAATGCATCATAAAACTTTTGTTCAAAGGGCAACAATGTTTTTTTTGTGTTTTGATCAAACACTGCTTTTTTAAGCAATTTATATTTGCCAGTAACATAGAAACTTCTGTCATTTATTTATTTCATTTTGCAAAACAGTCATCATTCCTGATTAAGTGGAACAAGCCTCAATGTGATTTCCTCCTTGTAATTGTTTTTTGACTAAATAATAATGGGAATTGCAGCTTAGATGTGTTATGCATTAATTGACTGTCTCAGTTGTTCTGAGTAGTTCAGTAGAGCAGTCATTCTAGTAATAAATTTGTTAAATCTGAAAATGATTCCAATGTTTTTAGAACCTAAGTCAGCTAAGAACATCCGTGTTACTAGTCGAACAAGCTACAGCATTTTTGTTGAATGGGACCCTCCTGTTGATACCATTGTTGATGAATATTTGTTGGTATACTCATCCCTAGATGGTGATTTGATGGTTATTCCTAACAATGAAACAAGCATGTGAGCTGTTGTATATTTATCTTTTAACATAACAGTTTCGTAAGAATGTTTTTCTGACAAACACAATTTGTGATCATTTTGTGATGGATATTTTTTCTACAAACAATTGTTTCTATACAGGAAAGTAGTATTTACTTGTGTTTTTATGTAGTGATAAAATTTGGATACAATTGTAAAAGTAGTAAAGACATTGTTTGTCACGTCTTTTGAATTGAGATTAACCTTGAGATTACTCAAGGAACAGAATGTAAGATTTAAATCGAAACAAAAGCACTTAGGAATTAAGACCTATTGTAGAATAATACTTTTCTAGAAAAAGATTTTAAATTTATGAAAATCTTGTTTCAGTGATGATGAAGCATGTTTGACAATGTTTTTCATAATGTACTGTGTTTTGTGTAAAATATGTTTGACACATGCAGGGTTTCTACGAAGTCTTGAAAAGATTGGAAAAAGCTTAATCATTTTCCAACCTGGAAAAGTCTGGAAAAACTTTTCTTGGTCTGTTAGTATGAAAAAAGGAAATAATTTTGCAGACTTGGTCATATGACAAATATTCTCATAATTTTATTCTGATATTTTGGACGAGATTGCTAAATTTGACTTTAATCGAGTTAACTATTATAGTGCCTGAATTCCACTTGAGTATGTCATTCTGAAAAGTTAAGTCTGGAAAAGGTCTTGAAAAAGTCTGGAAATTTATATTAAAAATTGCATGGGGACCCTGCACATGGCAAGTATAACATGACTCTGGATCAGTTGTTCTTAACCGGGGTGCACCTCCCCAGGGGGCATCAATAGTTTTCAAGGGGACACAGCCCTTATGCGCTCTGCAACATGGAAAGTTTGATAAAGAAATTAACCAATAAATACATTTGCTTATACAACTTGTTTATTGTCAGGGGGCTTGACACAAAAGACAATTACTCAAAGGGAGTTTGGCAGAAAAAAAAGTTAAACACTTCTCTAGAATATGCAAGTACTTCGCCTTTAGTTTTCCTTAGTAGCTTTGATGGTTGACATCTTTGAGATAGACCCACACAATTTCGCTTGTCAGGAAGTTTTTTTACCACGTTATGACTTCCATTATTGGAACTCGTGTGTACTTCTTGTTTTTGTCTTTGTCTTTTTTCTGTCTATATGTTGTATACAGAAACCTCTTTTGTTTACTCTCTCAGGTCAATACCTAATACAGCTAAAGCAAAAAACATAACAAGCCTTTCACCAGGAACAATGTATTCCGTATCGATCTTTGTTGTATCAAGCAATCAGCAAAGCTTGGCTGAAGAAAAACAGTTTTCTACAAGTATGCATTTCTATTAGAAATATTTTTCCTCATGGTTCTGAAAGGCTTCTTGTTTTGCCCAAAGTTAAGTTTTGTCAGAAAGAAGATTGCTTCAAGCCATTGTCAGTCTATCAGCAAAACATTATTTTTGTGAAAAATTTATTCAAACATAAGCCATATTAGAGATAAAGTAGTAAACCAATAACTTTATATTAGTCTGTTGAATAAATCAGGGACATTCACCTTTGAATTTATTATACTGCGACTGATGCTCAATCAGCAGAGCTGTGATTAGCTAAGCAAAAAAACACGGGAATAGACCAATTAAAGCGCTTATATCTTCAGTGTCGACTAGAACGACAAAAACTGAAGTGATTGTCTCCGAAGAAGACGCAACCTTATCGCATTGCAGACTTTATTCCATGATGTTTTAATTTTACAAACAAAACCCAATATTGGTACACTAAAAATGCAGAATTGTTAATCAGCTTGACGGACAGACGTTTACGTAAGCACTGCTACCATCAGGTCCATCATGAGTACGCAATGACAGGATACTTTATTTTTCATTTGTGGTCCTTATTTCACTGTAGGCTAGTTTGCATACAATTTTATAACGATACATGGTTTAGTTGCTGATGATTGTTTATTTCATCTGTTTTCTTGATCTGAGATTCGACTTAATGTTTAGTTTATCAGCAGTTGAGAGTCTATTCAAAAGTTGTGATAAATGTGCTCAAAGTTTTTATTGCTTCGCATGTTGTTCGTCACCAGATGTCAGAGTACTGTAATTGCTGATTTCATATGTTTGAAACTTTCGTTATATGATTGTATTCATAGCATATCATATTGGTAATTTTAGCTCCAGATTCTGTAAAAAATCTGACGGTAGCGCGAAACGAGAAAAATCCTTCAAACGAGCTACTCGTAACATGGCAAAGACCCACTGGTGATGGAGATCGAATACAAGTAAGTGCGATTTTTGTTGCTGATATCGATTGAGGTATTATGTTTAAAAATTTGTATGCGTTTACAATCAGCCATCAGCTGTTCGTATTTTTTTTTACTTATCGGTCCACTTGCTTTACATGGAAAGGTTTCAAGGCGGGCTGCTAAAGTTTTCGGCAGATGATGTCTCTAAGATATTCGTTTACAGTTGCTGACTTCAGAGAAAAAAACTACAAATGCGAGCCTATTCAGTTGATGTCGTCTCATGCACGTTAGAGCCACATACAGAACTACCTAATGCACAATCATGATATAGAGAGCCACTCTATGCAAAACCACTGCCGTATCTAGAACTCATTGTTGGCGGGAAAGACTGAGGTAATGATTTTAACAAGAGAGGCAAAACTTTCTAACCCAATTAATGGTTAGTCCAGAACCTAAATAAGTTGTGCGTCGGTGTACCCACTCTAATTAATTTTTTTAAACTGGATGCAGAGGCATTTTTCCGTACGATTGCATTTAAACACCAACATTTTGGTTTTTGATCCAACTAAACCTGATATCTGTAAATTAAATCATACTACAACATAAGTTAGATTTTGTACTTTGGTTTGTTTTTCTAAGACTGCGTAGAATAAGCATAATTCACCCATCACGATCATGTCATTTTTGCCCTTCAGACGTTTACTTAATGAAAAAACAAATTGAAAAAAATATGTACCCACACACTGACTTAGATCCTCACAGCATATTGAAAAAATGTACCTCATGTACAAAAAGAAACTGAAATAAATTGATGCAGAGCAAAACTCGGTGGTTTGGTAAATCGCGTGAACATCGTTACAACCGAAACAAAAATAGAAACTGAATACGCTTTACCCACTGGACTGAATACGCTTTACCCACGTAGCAATAGGTGATATTTTAACAAAACTTTATTTTCCACTATTTTAATTGATCTGTGTTAAACTCCCACAAAGTAAAATACCTGTTTTAAAATCTCATTGCGAACAATACAGCCACAAATATCGAATAAATTACTTTATTAAACGTTTCATCTTAGTCTTAAGCCATCATCAGGAATTTAATACTTTTGTATTTATATTCCTGATGATGGCGTATGACTAAGCTGAAATGTTGAATAGAATCATACATTCGACATTTGTGGCTATATTATATTGTTCTTAATAAGAATCTACAGCAACTCCATGCATTGCTTACCAAGGTCTTAAGATCACTTAAACGTTATCACCGTTCAGTGTAATTGTGACTGGAGGTGTCTATGACTAATGTTTCTACTTGCTCGACTGGGGTTTTGGGTTTTCGAGCACATATTGCTACGAATTGGATACGGGTTTTGCGTTCTCAATTTTATCTAAATCATTTTCGCTTTTGTTAGTCAGCAGCAGCGTTGCATCAAGTAAAAAGAAAAAGATTTGAAATTCGCACATGGCAAATCACTAATATAAGCGAAGAACAAAGCTGGATTAAGGGCAGGACCCTGAGGGTATATGTTCTTTTAACTGGTATCTTGATTATTGACGTGGTTGGAAAGTTGTCACTTATCATAACACTAAATACCAGGATTTGGGTGATTTATGGAATCATTGCTGTAAACATATTCTAAAATCTAAATGAAACGTGTGAAATTCAGCATAAAGCTAGTGTACTAGATTCATATATCTGTGAGAGAGTAATCTTCAACCGTGGCAAGGTTCTTCAAACACATCTGGATAGTTGGAGTTTTTTAAACAAGTTAAAGTCTGCTAACAAGTTAAAAGGAGTCTTCGTTTATTTTTGAACGGTATTTTTTAGGTTGTTACATGAAATAGTAATGCAATTTTAAGGGTATAATTTAGTGTGTCATATATTATTGAGGAATTTTTGCCCCAATATAAACGGCTTCTGCATTTCATAGCGATTGTATTCTGTATATATTAACCGGCCCTATATGCCATTGTAATATAACTTTTTTGAAGAAACAGAAGTTTTTGTGTTGGTGTTTGTGTGTTGATGTTGTTTCAATTCATGAATATGAAAAATGTCACAATACGCAAACCAAGTAAACATACCTAAATATAAGGTTACTCTGCTGTAGTCAGTTCCTCGAAAAAGTAAGCCTGTATTACTAATGACATAAAAGTATCGTTCTGTAAAATGGTCTATGGCAATTTTCAAGGGGTTAGCATGCGTTGATGACCATTAATCACGAATCATTGAAAAGGAAGAATAAGGATTTGACAGGATTTACTGCAAACCAATTTTCACGTTCCAGAGTTCCTTGCAGCGAGATATTTTGCAAGTAAAGCAGAGCCGCGTCAATCAAGTTGGAGTTGCTTCCGCTGAAATCTATCATCGACCATAGAAGTAAAAAAAGCACCAGTTGATCTAATGGTTTCTCAAACACTTCCCGGTAGCCAAATTCTAAAGAACAAAAACGGGGTGTTTACCTAAAAAGGGACCAAAACCATCGCCCACCCTGTTCCACCATGAAAAGTGGTAGCGCAATACAATAGCCTCTCCTTTGCCTGTAGCGATTGTCTCATGACTGCGCCTGCAGTAGATTCAGTGCTCGATGGGTGGAAACTCTTCTGCTTTGACGCTGAGCCAGAAAAGTTTGCCAGGCTGGAGGATACTTGCAACAAGTTGTAAGCCTTAGCTGGCAGGCTGTGTTGATGAAGATGAATGGATCCCGTTAGGAAGAAGGGTGTGCATGATGAGACTAAAGCTGAAGGAATTCCTGGAAGTAATTAGTGATGCCCTGATCCTTTCCACGATCCTTTCGTAAGATTTCATTGCACAGGTTGGGAACGATGCCGGGGGATAAAGTAGTGTAATTGGCCGATATGATGTTGCTGACGTTAAAGATAACGGAAGGCCACTGCTGCAACTGTACTGCAACAACGCACTGTTCATCATTAACACTTTCTTGCAACATAGAGATGTGCACCTGGTGCAGAGATTCTTTGGTTCAACGGTCACCCAATGATTTCTGTATAGTATCGCCTGATACGTTCCGATCACTGTTAGGCCGTTGCTGTCGAAAGCAGTGCAGAATTGTCAACAGATCACCACCTGTTGGTCTGTAACTTCAGCAGTCTTGAGCAATCAACTGGACTACACAAACATGAAGGACAAAGTGGGAAGCCTTGGCGGAAGGTACGAAGATCTAACGGAATGCACAGCCGACGCAGAGGTGGAGCGAAAGTTCTTCAATGCAGCTGCAGCATCATCTACTGCTCGGGTTTTGCGGACCGAAACGACTTGGTGCAAGTGATGGCTTCAAAACTAAGCGGATTTTTCTTTGCTGGTGCGAAAGTCCGCAGCCCTCATGGTTAAACAGTCCAAAATCCAATCTTGGCAGTATTTCGAACATAAACTGGACTTCAGTGCCAGTGTAGGGTTCTTGGTTGGTTGCGGAACCGAATCTAGTCGGCCGTTGGTCGTTACGATTCCACAGAGGTCCGTACTAGCTGAAGGGTCAACCTAGTTGTTGCAGGAGCACAGGTTAGCCTCCCAACTAAGCAATCTGACGTCTTGAAGTTGCAAAGCCAATGCAAAGCAAATTAAAAGGTTCTCACCACTTTGTCCGTTAATTGCTCTCCAGTGGCACTCTGAGTTAATTGCCTCTTTCGATTATGTTCAGATTACAACAAATTCTTCAATACACTTGCATATGAAGTCAGGTTCGGTACAGATAACGGTGAACAAGAGCGGTGAGCGTTCACATGCGCAACAAGAAACTGCGACCAACTGCGGTGTTGTAGGTTTGCAGGCTATTGTGTCAACTGTTGGACTATTTCGCAAACAATTGCATTGCGTTGAATCACGAACGGAATATTACTGGAAATTACGCAGTAAGAATGGACAAAACATTGAAGCACTGATGTGTCCACTATGCCAGGTCGCCGAAGACGTATAATCATGTTTTGTCGACCTCGAGAAAGTATACGACAGATTCCCGTGTAAAGCTTCAAAGGGGAGTGTTGCCGGAGTACGGTGTCGACGTTCGCCTGTTACTGACTGTCAAATCACTGTATTGCTGCTCAGAAGTTTGTATCTGTGTCAGCTGAGATAAATCACAACAGTTCAAAGTAGATATTGGATTCTGATAATACGGGTGTGTGCTGCCACTACTCCTCTTGATAGTTTGTATGGATTGGACAGACAGCAGCAGTCGAGTCAACGAGGGTGTCACAGTTGGAAGCTGATTAACCGTTTGCTTTTTGCGGACGATTTGGTACTGCTTGCATTCATTGAACATGTACTTCCGGTTTTCTTCTGCGTGTGGCGAAACGGAAATTGATAATAACTAAAAGTACCGATGTCTCCAGAAACCCAAGGCAGTGTACGCTGCAAGTAAACGGCAATACACTGCAACATGTAAAGAAGTTCAAGTGCCTTGGCTTGGGGTCGTATTCACGAGTGACGGAAGGCAAACAAGGACATTGATTCATGGATTGATAAGGCAAACTCAGTTCTGCATAAGTTTTACCGCTCGGTGAAACCAGAGCTTTCAAAGACCGCAAAGCTGTCAGTTTTTAATTCTGTCCTTGTTCCAATCCTAACCTATTGTCATAAATTTTGGGCGGTTACAGTAGGAGCACCATTTTAACTAGAAGCGGCAGCAATATATTTTTGCGAAGAGTTCATGGTGTAACACTTCGCGACAAAGTGTGCAGCTGTAAAATTCGCAAATAAACGTCAAGCCACTTCGAATGGAGAGATCTTAGCTGTAGGAATAGCAAGATCTTAGCTATGTTGGTTCGACCATCATGTAACCAGAATGTCTCAGGAAAGATTCGAAAGGCACGTTCTGCTGCTACACCCTCGGGAAAGTGGCCCAGAGGTCGTCGTCTAAGAACCAGGTGGCGTAATTACATCTCCAAGCTTGCCTTGTCCGTTTTGGTGTGGAGCCAAGATAACTTTTGAGATTGCTGTTGACCGTGAGGTATTTCGGGTCCTAGAGCTGCTGCTCCGGCTACCCTCCCTAAAGGAAAAGCGGGTATGAAAATAAAAGGAAAAAACTGTCTGTGAAAGATCTGTCTTAAATCACTGGTTTTTCCACACATGGTTACTCAAACATTTTGTGGCCAAACCGTTTTTCCAAAATGTCCTTTAAATTTAACAAAAATGTGCTTTGGGCAAATGATAACTGCCGCAATATAAGAAAATAGAAGCGAAGTAAAACCTTCGCTTTCACAACTTTGCATGATGAACAAATATTGCAGTATGTGTTTATGAGACAAAATTTTTCACCCTTTACGTCAGTAGCACCATTAAGAACTTCAGAACTGGTTCTCAAACTTTTCGCTGAAGAGAGAGCCGCACTGAAAAATTTTAACCGCAAGTCAGTTGACATGTTTTGTTTAATAGCAGAACGAAGTCTGTTACACAAAATATTTGAGGTTTTATTGAAAGACTGCTGGAGGCCTCACAAGATGTGGTTGCGGCTGTCTCTCAGAACAGTGGTTGAGAACCACTGCTTTGAAGGATCACTATTGAAGGTCAGTGGTCTCACAAAACGTTGGCACCAGCAAACAGTTCTGGCAACTTTGTAAGACATTCGCGTCGCATTTTAACAAAATTGGAAAGTGCTGATTAGCCCAATGAGGGTTAGGCTGCTCCTTTGTCATCGCGATTCCGCAGCAACTACAGTGCTTCACTTATGACTAGGGCAACTAAAAGTCAAAATTTTTCTGCCTCCTTCAAAGTTTATGAAACGTCCACACAGTTTCACACTGATACCATGAGCCACTCCAAAGTTATTAAATTCTGACTTTGTGTTGTTTTCTTTGTCATTTTTTTATTAAAGCTACAACAACGTAATTTTCTATGTTTTTGCAAGTTTAGTTGCAATTCTGTCATAATAATGGGTTTGTGGTGACCTGTGATGTATTAATGTTGTCTTACCCACTACTGGATGATTGAATGTTAAAGTAGATGGTCTTACACAGTGGCGCATCTATCCTGGAAAAAATGGGTCTTTCGCGCAAGCGCAGCTTTTGATATTACTTTTCAGCATAAAACTACACTTTCTGTTAAGACTAGAAATCGACTGATGAATTTTGCGATGTTGCCAAAGTATTATATCGGCAAAATTCTGATATACAGTATATCGGCAATATTCGCTCATAAAAGCCGCTACGGTAGTTTTCTGCACGGAGTGTTCGGAAACCCTAGTTGCTACTTCATCTATGATTAATTAATGCAAATTCTCTGTACTGTTCCTTACGATGCGTAGTCCCCCGACTGCATCAAGTAGTGCGCAATATTCAGACCACTCCGCAATCGTCCCAGTAAACCGGTCTATAATGTAACGTTCGCTTCCAGGTTTTGCGCGGTAAGCAGATGGCTGCCTGCAAAGAAATCCGTGGTTTTTGACTGTCTTAGTGACCCAGGTCTGCGAAGATTTCCATGTTATATACTTCTTCATTGCATTGGAGTATTGTCTTTCAACTGTGGTTTGAGTGTTGCAAAATACCGGCATCGGTTATCAGCAATGAAAATAACAACATCGGTATCGGCCCAAAAAAGCCTTATCGATCGAGCTCTACCTAAAATCCAATAAATCAAACTTGATTAGTAGAGCTAGTAGCCTCGCGCAACTAACTATTTAGAATTGATAATGGTATGGACCTCATTGTCGAAACACACAAGGAAAGATTTCCAAATTATCACTGATTTTGGTCACGCATTTATTACATCAAAATCGATGTTTGTTCCTGCGAACATGGTGCTGAAAAGATACTTAGCTTATCGAACATTCAGCAAATGTCAGCCATACAGCAATGAGAGCTGTTCATCCATACGTACCTACACTTATAAAACCGAAGCTGACAATCAGCTGCATAACTGCGTCTGTGGAGCCCTGTCTATCAAAGATGGCGGTGTTATAAATATACTTGCGAAATCACTGCGGAGAAGAACGATTGAGTTGCAATTGCTCTGATGATTTTACATCGTAATGTAAAAGTGACTTATTCGAAATCAATTTAGGACATTTTGCGCAGAGAACAACGCCGTCAACTACTCAATTCTAAAAAAGCTATTTTTGAAATACAACGCATGACTGGTATTTTGCTAAGATAATGCGACCACAATTTCTGAGGCTACCTGTCGCGCCTTTTATTATGAGAAACTCCTCGTAAAAATATAGCTGAAGTTGAAACGATCCCGCATTACTTGGCATGACGCTGAGGAAGGCCTAAATTTATTTGATTTAGTGATAACCTATTAGGTGTAAACAGCAGATAAAAGTTAGGCCGAAACTGCAAAACAAAACGGTTGCGATTGGACCCTGTGTCCTCTCGGCATGAAGCGAAATATTACAAAACAGTTCTACTTATGAGTGGCAGTGTACGAGCTTCTGACAGCTTTGCTTGCATTGGAGTTGTCACTGCCAGAGGAGGAAATTACGAAACACGTTCGTTTGACGCAATATCATTTTAAAGTGTTCAAAAATGTGAATTGTTTCATGCCATTGTGCAGGCGCCATTTAGACAAGGCGGGGACGTTGTTGTTTCGTAATAGTACTACGCAACGTTAGAAGAGGAATGTAGGCTGTTGCCTGTTCCAAACCACCTGCATTAGAGACCTGTAGTGACAGCGTTTGATATTTTATCATCGGCTTCAATGCTGAGTACCTGTGGTACAAAGGGGCCTGTCATGACAGCCAAACAGACCCCCTGGATGCGCTCCTGATCTTACAGTAGCCTACTTGGTTTGGCAAATGCTCATAGTGTTTTAACTTTATGATACTACCGTAATTATTAAGGTACTTATCAACATATCATGCATAAGGTAAAACAAGCAAATTCTTATAGCCTACTGCATGAATATGCTTCTGAGTTAACCCCAATAGACACCTAACGGTGAATTATTTGGCGAATTCTGTGACTGCTTAGTGAGAAGTTACAAAAAGCTTTTGGTGGAATCCTATCGCCCCAGTGCAAAGCATCAGGAGGTTCGTTTCATGAAGCTGAAAGTAGCCAAGCTTTTTTAAAAGATGCTGTGTTTATGTAACAGATTTTGCAGGCAAGCTACTTTTTGTTTCATTTCAAGAGAAAAGATTGTTAATCTATCAGTTTGATTTCTAACACTGTATATGAATATGCTTTTTACTCCGCATTTCAACTGCAAAGGCAGGAAATTGATAGGGCAAAATAAAATCAAAATTTGTAAATTAAAGTTTTCAGGTCAAAAAATTGGTTGCCCTACTTACGACAACCATCACCTTCACATTGGTTAAATCAGGGATTCCCAACCTTTTTACAACCTCGTACCACTTACTGGCACCCCGTATTGTCAATGCGTACCATTTCTTCCTTTCTTCCAGAACGACTGATCAAATCTTAGTTTATTCAGAAGAATAATGTCAAAATAACAACAAAAGACCACAATTAAATTTAATGAGATTTTTGTTTACCTTCCAAGAAATGGTCGACACGTGGCGTAAATTTGCTAACGGCGAATCGAAAGTCATAATGTAACGAAACAATAGGAATACCAGGCTACAGGAAAATTTATTTATTTAGAAACAAAGCCCGATGTGTAAACTAGAAAGCTGTGAATCCAGGTTTTTGTGAAAAAATAGAAGTCACTTGCGTACCACCTGGAAGACCTTAGCGTACCACAGGTTGGGAACCCCTGGATTAAACGGAAGCTTCAAGACCTAAGCAACCACAGGTTATTTCGGCTAATTCTAAGTCTTACTGCTCAGTTAAAAACTTGTTCGTTTGAATGCATGTTTAAATAGTTCTTTTTGAAGTTATTGCAGTTTTTTCAATTTTCGAAAAAGGTCTTTTGTTAAGGTTGCGCTTGATTTTCGTTTAATTGCATTTCCATCTCTCATCAGGTCCTGTACTCTCGTAACGATTCTATTAACAAAACTGAGAGCGCATCATTTACTGACACCAGAAAAACGATTGCAGTGGACCCTGGGTACAATTACACAGTCACAGTGACAGTCGTCAGCTTCGATTTCTTCAGCAAAGAAGAAACGAAGTCTTCAACATCGCGTAAGACGGTTTTGCGGTTTGTACATGAGCGTGGGGCTGTAGGCCTTTTCGAAGCATTTGTTATATTTGCTTTCATGATTGGTGACTGGATCAAATGAGTTGATGTTGTGTTTGTGCAAGTTCAACCACGGAGAAAGAAAGTATTCTGAATTAAATAATGACAATGGCGATTGTACAGCATGCTTGTAGGTCGTTAGTAATCTATCTGATGTGTTTCGTGAAAAACACGTATTTTGACCTTCCAACTTAAGTGAAGTTTTACGTAAACGTAAAACCAAACGATATGCCGCAATCTTTTTTAATCTTGCCGCAGCAATGTGAAGTAGCTTCTGAGTACTGTTGTGCTGATTTAATTGAAAACTTTATTTCTTGGAAAAATATCTTGCTACGTACGTCTTGCTTTATCGTAATGCGTATCGCAGAAATTCGGAAAAATGTCAATTTTAACACTAGCAAATGTTAACGGCCATCGTTTTTTGAATTTGAATGAAAATATATGCCCGTACAGTAAGCATGTTGGCGTTATGGTTTGTTGCGACACAGTGAAATTATCAAGTCCTCCAGAAGGTGTATCAATGTCAGGAAGTAATGTACCACCAGCTTAAGAGCAAAATGAAAAACCTCATCTTGCTAATTGTTTGTTTCAAAATCTTTTTCCTGTCGACGTTTGTGTGTTAGTGTTGCACACGATCCACATTGGGCTGAAGTTTGTCTTTTAGTAAACTCGAGATTTAGTCTTCATCTAAACAAGAATTTGAACGAAAGAAATCGTTCTTTTTCTTGGAATAGCTTCAAAAAATTGGTTTTCTTTGTTATCTGATGTCCGAAAACTAACTTGGATTAGCATTTGATATATTGAAAAGCAGTTGTGGGTTGGATAAGAATTGCAAATTCCGTGTTTAATTAGCTAAGAGGAACACATGGTCCCAGGTGAAGTTTGCTGAACCCAAATAGCGATGATGAACGTTTTTGAAAATACCATAGTAAAGGAAGTAGCTTTTAATTTTAGTTTTGAAAATCTAAGTTGGTAGGGAAGCACAAAACCCATGTAAAATCGAAAGCTAGGAAAGGTTCGCGCAAATTTTTGCAGCAGTTCGCAAAGTTTAAATAAAGTTGTAATTTTTCACTTGCTCACTAAATTCGTGGGGATGTCAGAATAAAAAGTGTAACAGGATGCTGAGATCCTTGTGATTGTGTGAGCGCGTATTAACCAAAACTATCACTGCCATTGAATGAAGTGGCCGACTGATCGCCTTGGTTTTGGTTGTCATGCCCTAGTCAGTTACTTATATTTCCCCGGAAAACCAGACCTGCTGCCAATTCAAAACCGGCAGGGTAAGGTCCAGCTGAGCAGTGAAAATCACCGCTTCCGTTGAGGGATAACTGCCATATTTAGGTTTTTCATTTATTTTCAGCGAAAATTTCGAAACACTTAGAAATCCACACCTTGTTTTAATTTAAGATATCCTCAAATCGCCCATGATCCTTATTTATTAGTTTCCCGATCTAGATTGCCAAACGTTGCGGTTTGTAAAACCCAGGTTATAATTACTCTGCTAATTCACCCCCACAAATCTTTTGCATTTAACAGAACCGGCAGACATCACCTTTTCTACCCAACAAGACAGCTACCAATCCCGTGTGGTGGTGAAATGGAGTTTGATGGGCAATGCAATGGGTTTCGATCTTTCTTATCAAAATGCATCTTCTACCATTGATGTACGTATTTCTGTTTGTAACCTTGTTACAAGTTTTCACTGCATTCAGCAGATGTATAGTAAGGCCGAACGCATTGTGTGAGGAGCACAACTGTTATGTGGTGCATTGTTTGCAGAACCCAAAGACAGAAGGGAACTCAGGTGTTTTGTCTTTCTGATAGTTTACCAATATTTATGCATGCATGATCTGTAATTCTGTTGCTACTTCCCGAAACAGCTTGTTTGTCTGGTCAACATCCATGAGTTAGTGATCCAATAGAAGGGGCTACTTACTTAACAGATATGTGCAAATCCGAATCGTCGCAAAGTCATGGAAGCAGAGCCTAGTCGGCTGATTCCTCGAAAGCTTACGGCAAACCTAGAGCTTGTAACTGATCAAGTAAAACAATTGTATGTCCTTCTTTTTTGGCGCCCATCGTAAATTTTCCATTTAGATATAATCCTTTTTGCTGAGCAGGTAAAACAATTCCGTTTTTAGGCAAATCAAAGAAAAATAATTTAAATGTGTATTTCAAGATTATTCACCCCAGTGTAAAATAGGGTTTTGCGCAGTGGCGTTACTAAAGGGGTAGGAGGGACATCTGACACCGGTCACAGCAACTGGGGGTGCCAAATTCAGGTAAATAATGTGTAATAATTACGAAATGTCAAATGCCAGAGGCTGGTACCAGTTGCGAAATCTCGTCAAGTTTGACAAGGTTCGCAAAGCGAGCAGTTGCTATAACCACAGTGATGTTCTACGACAGACTTCTGTGTTAGAATCCCTGGGGGGTTGAAAGTTTTTTGTCCGCACCCGCAAAATTTAAACCCCCCTCGCCTCACATCGCAAGTTTTCGTAGCACCTGTCACTGCGTGCATGAAAAACACAAAAAGCTCAAGCAACGTGTTTCATTGCTAGTGGCAATTTATTTAGTGGTTCATTTCAAAACCAACAGAAGCTCTTGAAAACACTGTAAACTAAAACTGTGAAACCTTCTAGTCAACCTTGAGCGTTTCTTTTTCAGATCTAATGCACTGTTGAAAAAGAGTATGTTGTTCACTGACGAACTCCTTAAATCTGCTCTCCTGCTCGACATGGCCAGCCATACTAAACACCCACACATATCACGCATTTCTTGCAAGATGACTGAGACCTGAAAACTCAATCTCTGGTTTCGCCGCCAGTCACTACTGGAGAATGTTGATACACTCTTGTACCACAAGTTTGCTGTAGCATAGCATATAATTTTTTGCTCATTTCACTTTCACATGCATAGGGTGGACATTCACTTACCCGCACAAAGAATTTCTTATCCCGCGCCCGCAGTCATAGCTCTGCGGGTTCCCGAACCCGCTACCCACTTTGCAAATGCGGTTACCCGAACACATTAACCTGCCCCGCGTAGCACTATTCTGTGTCAAGATATCAGGGTTGACCTTTCCGAGGTCAGCTCCATTTCTATACCTGCGTCACAACAGGACGAGAATCTAGCGCTGCATGCTATACTAGACTGTATGTTGGTACAACGAAACTGACGCATAGGTAAATCTTTTAGTTTTGATGAGATGACACTTGACAAACTTCAAGTTGAAATGGATTTGATGTGACTCTGCAGGTAGTTATGCTGATTTTGATTTATGGTGAGCACCTGCACGGGCAGTATTGACGAAATTAAAGTCACTGCGGGCTACGAGATTTGATGCCACAAATAATATGTGCAGAGACGTCATGTGGCTGCTATCAAATACGGGCTATAAATTGTTTTTCTTCGTAACATAGCTTAAAGTTCCCCAAGTCAGATGGACACCTCTTGTGAGACTATTTTCAAATTGCTTGTCTTTGTGTTTCCAATCGATTTTTGCAACTCTGTTGTACTGATCCACGTGGTTTGATTTAGTGGTTTTGCAAGTACAAAATTCTCATGATCTCGGTGTATGGGCATTGGGCACAGTTGTAATTGTTAGGACTAGTTTGCTTTAAGTGGCAAGCACTGGCTTTCGCACTATGCAGTTCTTCTTAGACATCATAGTGAAGGTCGGATCAGAAAAAGGTTAATGATCCCAAGCAGATTTTCTTGTAAGAAAAATTTTACACTGAGCAAATGCTTGTTTTAGTGAACATGAATACTATAAGTCTGCGATAGCGGGGTTCTAAATGAATTTCAGACTTTGCGAATTATTAGAATAAGTACAAAATCTTATCGAAATTACGAACAAAATTGAGCATTTAATTCAAATAGCTCTTTTTGTTTTCGTGCGTTTCCAATGTTTTGGAATGTTGCAAGTGCGCAAGAATGAGATTTGACTCAGCAAATGATCTGGTGGTACAAGCAGTTGCGTACCATAGAGGGAACATAGGTCCCAAGTTCAAATGATGAGGCAGTGAAGTCTCATTATAACGCAATCGTCTATGTCCACAGAACATCATCGCGAGAGAAGTGGGGTCGCGTTCATTATTGCAAATGATGTCAGTCAAACTTTTAAGACTTTCATCATTACCACACAGGTAAAAAAAAAAACGAAAACAAAGGATGAATTTCTCACGGCTGAAAATGAAATGATGTAACGTACGATTGCCAAAATACACACAGAAATGGGTGACAGATTCGTCAGCTTGAAGAACCTTGGCTCTGGATTTAGTTTCGTTTGGGCGTAAACGGACTGGTGTGCACAACTAATGAAAATATCTTGAAACAGAAATGCATCGATATGAAAAGTTTTTATGACACAGACTAGGATGGCTGAAAAATGTTCACTGAAATAACGGGTTGCCGGATGCAATGCAAGACAAGGCTGATGTTATGCTTTCTACAATCTAGGATGTACTTCGCTTCGTTGTGCAGTATAGGGATGATCTTCCGAATCTGAGAATTGGTCAACAGATCTTATTGACTGCTGCGACATACATAGCCAGTTGCGAAAGGTCTATTAGTAAATTAACCTTATCTTGTCCTACCTATGGTCATCCATTGGCCAGGAAAGATTGTCAGCCATGGCCTTGCTGAGTGCGGATCGGGATATCACCGACAGCTTAAATTTTGAAGAAATAATTGTTACTTATCTTTAAAATTAGATAATTACATTCAAAGCATTACATCGCAATATTCCTTTCATTTTCTGTTAACTTTTCGGGGAATTCTATGCAAAGGAATGTTTTAGCTTTGTACCATTTTGTATTTGACTGTTATTTGTGTGCTGAATGATTTGGCTTCAGTTGTTTATATGCATTCTTCGGTCTGTCCTTCTCTTTAATGTATTCGTAACTAGACAGCCATCAGTCAGTCCTTATGACGTTAAAACTCTCCGGGGTTGCTCCAGTACCGCTAAGCTCACATTTCTGGTGCCCCAACGATAGGGGGCAAGAGGCTACGCTGCACGCGGGATCTTCAGAGTTCTGACGAACTAGTGCATTAGAACAGTGCTCTTCAACCGGTGTGCATGGTGCACCCTAGGGTGCATCAAAACATGCGTGGGGTGCACCACTACGAAAGGATTGACAAGGGTGCATCACAAACTTGTCACACCAAACAAATACTTTTTACAAAAACTTTCTGTTAGCAAAAATGAACCATTAACCAACCAATGACTTTCAGGATTTAACCTTGCCTTTGCACATTCTAAAAGTGTAGTGCGTAAGCATCAGACCATGTCAAACTACTTGTTGTACTTAGTTGATTATTTGTGATTCATAAGCAACAGACAATGAATCATTTTCAATTGAATTGTATAGCTGAGTTAGTGAATTAGGGTACTTGCTTATTTACGCCAGGGTACTTACAAACATGGACGCAATTAGCTGGGGGATGTGTCAGTAAATAGGGTGCATGAATTCATCAAAACCTCTTTAAGGGTGCAGCATAACAAAAAAGGTTGAAGAGCACTGCATTAGAAAACAAGGTGTATCTCCGGCCAATTTCTGCTGTGTTATCAGAAGATTTTCGTACCCATAAAAATTATGTCGTTAAAATTTTTGTAGATGCTTCGGGAACTTTCTGCCCAGTTTTTACATTTTCAATCGCTAGTTGCTACAATACGAATTACCGCAGTGTGGAATTTCGCTATACAATGCTGTAGCTTGAACATTCTGTCGTGACCGAAGTATCAAAGTGGGGTCGCTTTACACAAAACGATAAAATTCTAGCTTAACGAATATACTTGTAATTTCCAAGATTCAAAAAATCCTGGCGTCACGAAAGTGATGTCACAATTATATGAAGTTTTCAAGCTTGTCTAGACAGATAACTATACGTGGAGCCAGAGTCAGCTTTCGACTGCCCTGCTCCCGGCTCACTCTTGCATCTATGCTGCCGTAACAAGCTGAATGGGGGCGCCAAAAATGACTTTTTCCCTGAGTGGGAAACTCTAGGCATGCTACCAGTTTTGCGTTGACGAAACATGTAAAGCATGGGTCACCGAAACAT
>Ga0210059_1003336_pt1 | contig 25620 bp, 12 predicted proteins | sample Ectturendosymbi2_FD_188042 | JGI IMG/M metagenome (GOLD analysis project Ga0210059, IMG submission 188042) | Ecteinascidia turbinata endosymbiont from Florida, USA - Sample 2 (SPAdes) (version 2) | ecosystem: Host-associated > Tunicates > Ascidians > Unclassified | place: Key West, Florida... | reverse complement strand
CTCGTTTATCATGTTTGATGGCATTTATATCCAATATCAATAGATCAGCAGTAAGTTGCAAATTGTTTGATGCAGTGTTAAGTTAAGTTACTACACACACTACAACAACACTATCCCCTGTCTTATTAGTAAATAGCGTTTGAGATTTAAATTTATTGGCGTAAATAAGAAACAGATTCATACAAGATTAAGATCAAAACGCTTAGATACCGAAAAACCCGTGTTGACCAGGTTGTCTCGTCGAGCACCCCTCGACATTTAGGCGCTGATTTGGTAACGTCATGGAAAAATCTCCAAACCTTCCCAAATCGTGACGTCACACAAAAAATGTTCAAACCAGAGATGAGCGAAGTCACTTTTTTCTGACTCCGACTCCGCTCCTGTTTCTGGCTTTAAGACTCCTGCTCCGACTCCAAAAAATGTTGAAACATCAACTCCGACTCCATTTAATATTACGAAAACTTCCATGTAACTCATATCAAAAAGATAGGATCTGTTTTGCCTCATGAGGCAAAATATATGCCATGGCTATTTTGCGTTTGACTGAACACAAATGGTTGAAGTGGTCAGGTGACAAGCACAACACAGAGAGATGCAACATGTTGAGGTTTAGAGTTATGGCTTTGCCTATACTTTACGCAACAAAGACAAAAAGCCGCTAAAAGCTTGCCCGCATTTAAATTAGACGTTACGGTCAGCATTCCAAACTTATCATATTTTTTTAACTTGTCATGTAATCACTTGAAACAATCGTGTACAGCTACTGACAAATTAACTTCAGGACAGTTTTTGCTTCATGAGGCAAAATAGACACTGCTTATCAAATATAGCCTCCATCTTTGAAACTGTATGTTGTACTGTAATTTAAGTTATAAGGTATTAAGTGTTGAAACATTAGTTAAGTAATTCAAGCTTTAATAATGAACCAGATATCTGACAATTATTTGAATTGGGCTTTAACTTTCAATTTTTACAATAGACTCATTTTAAATCTCCAAGGTCAGGAGCTGATCACCTGTTTACATATATTGAATCGTCCTTTAACCATCACCATGTGCTAAGAGTCAGACAAAACTCTGAACTATGACTGTGCCAAACTAAACCATTAACATGTGCAAGCAAAGCCTACAAAACAATTTACAAGATGAACATTACGCATAACTTACAATCCCTTTCAAATTTAACGTAGGCACTAGAGCTGGAAAACAATATAGTATATATTTAAAGCTACAACTATGAAGGCAAACATCCAACTTTTTTCAGGATGTATCAAAAAGGAGCAGAGGTTGGCCTGTGCAAGTGGTGGCTACACTAGAAATCTGCACAGTGCAAATAAATATTCTACCGTAGCATACTACCGTACATTTTTCTAACATGTCAAATTCTATCATTACACTGTAGGTCATTTCGGCACACTGTTACTTGATTATAGTCGGTATTGTTGACCATTGTTTTTTGTCATGTGTCTTGTGGTTTTGCCCACATCATTATCCCAACATTCCTATGGTTACGGCATGGATTCCCGAATTTCCGAACTGCATTGTCACTTACACACTGTATATTGATACTGACTTCTGAAACCATCATAAGAGGTGAAATGCTCGGTACTCCCACCCAGTGCCACACTATTTTGATATATGACGACGCTGGTCAGAAAACACGTCTCAATTAATTTCATTCTGTTTGACAACAACAAGCATCGTTACAGAAATTTTCATAGGTACCTTATTTTAATTGGCTCCTGCACAGACTCCGGCGGCTCGAGCCTAAAATATTGGTTCCGGCTCCTGCTCCGCCCTAAAATCCAAACTCCGGCCGCAGTCCACTCCGGCACCGTGATCATCTCTGGTTCAAACTCAAAAGTGCCCGAAATTTTGTGAATCGAAGCTAAGAGACTTTCTGCTTCTATAGAGGATTTTAACAGGTCTCTCATCGCTCTATCGGTCGGCAAGTTATGACTTGACAAAGTCAAAGCCACTACAGTGGCTCTTTGAAGGGTTAAACATTGGTTTGCAGGGCCGAGTTTAGAGAGTTAAATTTGGTTACAAAAATTCTGTCGACACAACTGATGAAAATGCATCTACTTTAGAACTTTTTATCCACTTCCCTCGAATGGCGTTTTCATTTCGTATATTTTGTTACACAAGTTTGGTGTATATATTGGGATATAGTCAATAGTATCGTGTCTTGTCAACAATAAAAAGAGACATCAAGGAAGAAATATCAACAAGAAAAGAATTAAGACTACGCATCACACATTTTAAATATCTGCTGCAGGCTGTATTATATTTGCGATCATACGAATAACATTCGGCATACAACCAATGAAAAAAGTGTACTGATACTTGAAAGCGTGTCTTGTACAGTGAGAACGGTTTGTGAACTTTCAGAATGGTTTGCGAATCCTACAGAAGCAGTTTAGTGATTGTCAGTTTGGGATTTCGACGCAATGCTTTTGTACTGAGCTGATGTCGTTAGTGTCAAGATCGAGAAAAGCACAGAAAAATACTGCCCAGACCAGGTCCATGGCCAGGTTTTAAGGTTTGAGGGGGAAAAATACATTTGTAGGGGGCAATATTTTTATTTGTATGACATATTTTAATAAAAAATTTATGGTTACAATTTGTAGGGGTACAAAAAAATTGGGTGGCATTGCCCCCGAATGCCCCCCGCAGCTACGGGCCTGATCCAGACTGCGCCACTTGAATTGCAACTCAATACTTCAGTTGTTCTGTGATTATTTTTTGCTGTTTTATGCGGTTTTGTTGCAAACACCAAAAAGCAATTGCTTTCTCGGCCAAACGTGGATATATCTATATATGCATTTGCTTTTTTCTATACAAAAGCGTGTATCTTTTTTGGCTGTTTCCACTTTCAGCACCAGTTTCATCAGATTGCAGTTGCCAATGGTTGTCTATAAAACTGACAATGACGATGTTGAGTACATTCACAAAACAGAAGTGTATCTATTTTCTTTTTAAGAAAGTACCAAATCGAAAATTCAAGACGAATAAACGACTATTTAACCGAAAAAGGGGCAAGAAAAAATTATAAGTTTTCAACTAAAAGCGTCGAGCTGTGTTTGAACACTAGATAGGTAATTTTTATTAGCAGTCTAACAAACCATAGCTTTAATTTTGAACGTGTTATAACTTGATTATGACGTTCTTCTTCTAAGATCTGTTGAACACAGTAAAGATAAATTGATTTCCGAAGTCAGCCTATTCGGAAAAATTAGTTTGGTGTCCACTGCAGTTGAAAGGCGTTAGGCCAAAGGGTTTAATTTACAGGTAATAACGAAATAAAAGCAAGTTTCGTGTTTACTATGGGGCATGGGCAATTCTCGTGGCGCGATAACCAAATTTTTGGATTGGAAATTCGGAAGAAGCAACAAAAAATTATTGCATGAAAGTATGAACCTAATCAAGGTTTCGATGTAAAAAGTTTCAGGAAGTGTCACCTCTTGTTTTCGCATGAAAAAATTAATTCAAACGGCGACGCTTCATATGATGCAAAACCTCAGGGCAAGTAAATGGTGGAGGGTTTCATGTGCTAGCGGGTGGTTGTTAACGGTGGCCGCTTTTTTATCAGGTAACTTTCTTATTCGTTTCGAAAAAGGATGCGAATTTATTTGAGAATATTTTTATACATTGACAAAGCAAATCGCTTGCCCCACTTTCGGTAAAATTTATGAATGTCAAACGTACAAAACTAGCAAACTTCGTTCATTGTTTCGCCTCGGCATGGCGGAAGAATATCTTGAACTTTTTTTGACAGTAAATAATTAATCGAAGCATAACCACTACCAATATAATCAATGGATTAGGAACTACGTGATTGGCCATAGCTGTTTTATTACGGGTAAAAGATGGAGATTTGTCCTGTAACACATACGCCATCTTTTTGTTTTCAATTGAATGCAAAAATCAGCCGAGGAGTGCGTAATGACTTTATTTTCAAGTTATAGGAAGTTTTAAAAGAGCTAAAATAATGGGAAACAAACATTTCGAGGTGGATAATGTATCTTGGTCCTGTTTATAATTGCCATCATGTTTTGAGGTTATTGTTTTGTAATTAACGCACTTGAAATGTCCTGAAATCCTGCCAAGCAGTCAAAAGCCATGACAAAATTTTAGAGTAAAATCAACCAGTAGCGATATTTCTTGCCGAAAAAAACAAAATTTGCACAAGCGCTTTTCATATCTGGTGAGGTTTGTTGAAGCTGTACAAATTTCTCAAGCTTCAAAGCTATTTTTCTAAGTATAATGCCAGAGTAAGTAACGCCAATAGTTCTGAACAGTGTGGCGGTGGTGTATCGGTATTTGCAAAATCACTGAAAGTTTTCCAATAGATTCTACAACTCTGCGGTCATCAGCTGGCAATGTTCGTTTTACAACCAATCTGCTTTTGAGGTCGAAAAGTTTAGCTGCAACGTTGTTTCAAATTTGTGGTAAAATTACTTGATTTTATGTAATTAACGGTTAATCGGTTCGTGTTGACGCACTCACTATTTTTGCTCCATACTTGGACAGGTTCGCGTTTTTTAATCCCTTGCTGTTATCTTCTTCAAAGCCTAGAATTAGTGAAATAAGTAGGAGCACGGGCGATGACTGCATGACTCAAAAAGTACGAATGCACTGTAGATGATTTCTCACACTCCTTGGCCGTTCGCGGCGTTGTATCCACAGGAAAAATAAATCAAGCCAACTTTCTGTTCCGCTGCACTCTGAAAACACACATCTTTTCCAAATCTCCCATCAGCCAAATTTTATGACAGCACCGAGCGTCGGCAATAGTGTTCATTTTAAGTCTTCATGTCCAGCCATCATCAGCAGGAAACTGGTATCGCATTTCAAGACTGATGATACAAATTATTCCTCGATTGGGACAACATCATTTCAGGAACATGTCAAAGCCGCTTTCGATCATCACGTACAACACCTTGCTCCGATGAGTAACGTTCCGCAGCAGCCCAACACGGCGCTGCACTAAGCTGCGCGTTGAATATGCGATCACATTTGAAGTGGCGCAGTTTCGAGATGCAGCGGTCTTCTATCTAATGACAGGCCGACAACAGGTTCTGTTAGTGGCGGAGGAGTAGGTACTCTGGTAAGTGATGCATTGCTGTCTACACGCGTCGTTGCTGCTATGGAATTCGTAGAAAGCGACAAATAAGGCTCTACTGCTTGGGGAGAGGAAGTCCTTTCCTGGGACTTTTGAAGCGTTGTTGAACTGTGGTACTTCGCGCGAGGAATCATGTGCCTGTTAGAAAAGTAGCCACTTTCAGGGCTGTGGTCCACACATAGAGTAGAAACGCTTTTCGGCAAGTGGTGCTGTCTGTAATGATTCTCTGCATGGCAATGCGATGAGCTCCTCTGAACGTGTTTATTTGATTGAACTGATTTGGGGTGGTATAAGCTGCCGTTGCGCAAAAGATGCGACCGTTCAGTCGGTCTCCGTTTGACGAACAATTGTTTGCGGCAACGCACAGGTAGATCAGCCGACCTGAGCTTGCGTTCGCATCGGTTGCAGTGTTTACTTATCAGCGTGACTTCACGCCCAAGTGTTGTTATGTCGCTCTTGCTGCATGCACAACACTCCGTTGGGGATCGCGTTCCGTTACGGATTGGGGCACTGGTTGCCGGAGTCATACGGTGTTCTGATTCGTTGTCTATTGAAGTAGTGGTTGTTACAGTGGACAGGCAAGCCGTGCTGCCATATGTTGGATCGCACGCGTGCCTTCGAACATACATTCCCCTTCGGGCTCGTAACCTCTTTGCCCTTTCGTGCTCACAGCATGCTGTGGTAATCCACAATGCTACGAGGACTAAAAGTACAGCGATTAAAACGATGGCGATGTAGATCACAGTTATGGCGACAGGACTCAACGCAGAAAGCGCTTTCGGATCACTGAATCTCTTAAAGATCGTATAGCTCTTGTCGTCGTGCCCATCAACATTGATGATAGACTCTTCGCCTCGGGTCGACGTCATCTATCCTAAAAGCATTTAGCGTTATTTAAAAACGTGCGTGATTACTTTCAAACCGTTGATCACTCATAAAACATAGAATGTAAAACAATGTACATTAATTGTTTTTCAAATTGAATTATAAAGTCTGAAATAACCTTCAAAGAGAATTTATTCCGCGTTTATAAGAAGATGTAAACGTGCAGTGCTATCATCACTTGACTCAGGGAAACTAGTCCTCACTGCTAGACGAGATTTAGTTACGTTGTTTGGCCAGTCTGTTATCTACTTGCCACATAACCCAGAGTGTAATGCAGACAGTCAGTTGAGACCAAATGACTTCGGAAAGCTTTACCTTTTGCAGAAGAAAAACAAACCAAAATTTGAAATTGAAAAGTTGCAATTGTATTACTATTTTCTGCAAGATAACTTTCATTTGTTTCAAATCTTAAGGTTAATTTTTTGCTTGCATCTATGACCAGACCTATCAAAAGTTTTTCTAGCGAGGATCCTTAATTTGCTTCTTGCCTCACTGGTTATTGTTTTCATTGACATAATGCTAAAACAAACAGAATACACATATGACGCATAAAGAGGGCGTCGTGATCCTTGCGTTGCCGCGAAGCTTGACTGTGTTGTTATCACTGTTGACGGCGATTGGCAAAAGGTCAAAGCCTCAAAAGCGCTTATTACCGGAGTAGTAGAGGTTAAGGTTCTTTCTGACGCTGTGTCATTGGTTTGACTGTAAAATAGCACAATGGCGTTAAAAAATTTTACTAAAGTACAAGAAGGAACAATGTCCTGTACAAAAGAATTCCTACTCAATGGTAAAACGATTTACAACAGATGTGTGCTGGAAATTATTTGACAACGTGTAATGTTTGCCAATAAAATACGATGCATCTGAAGTAAAAAATAACTGTGTTTGGGAAAACCTGCACTGTTCCTAAAGAAACCTGGCAACGTTAGCTATTCGTGAACATAGCTGGTGGTTTCGACGCGATGCAAGACCAACATTGTTTCGGAGCGCTGGTAATGGCTTTATTTATTGTTGAACACAAGTCAGCAGCATTCTTTCTTTGTTCTTGCGGAATGGCAAACGTTTTTTTCATAGACTACCTTTCACGGTGGGAGAAGCTTTTTCCATCCGATTTGAAAGACGTCAAACCGAGAAAATTACTGAATTTAACAAAGTAGCCCGGATTTTCATTATCGGCTTTCGACAGAATTTCCAGGGGCGGAAAAATTTTTCGAAAGTTTTTTTATGTTGCTTTGCCATTTTGCAGCGTCCATTCTAGAATTACCTGCCCGTCTGCCTCCAAAATTCCTTTTGGGCGAAAAGAGGCCTGCAAAATTTCTATAGCCTATGGGCGGCCAGCGCTAGAAATCCAACCCTGCGTGTGGCGCGTAAAGTTTACTAACAGGTACATTTATAAGAAGCTCTGCTGATAAGTTTCAAACATTGTAATGCAAGAAATGTCTACGGACAACCCCGCATCCGACAAATATTTCACAAATGACTTGACTTCGCACGCAAATAAACCACGCGCTGGAATATTACCATCCACCCAACAGATTTAACTACTTACATATTACATATTACCATCCACCGAACAGATGACTTACATTTGATAAACTGCTGGTTTTGAGGTTGTATTTCTATGTGCTTGTTAACCTTTTGATGAAGGGCGTTGTTGTAAATGGGGTGCGACAGCATTATGATCGTTTGTTGGCCACTCGAGGCGCATAAAAGCCAGGCGTTTGTGACATCACTACCTGCGTGGATTTTTTCCGGTTTTCGCAAGTGTCGAGGGTCACATTCTCGTGCAATGGTCATTGGGTCACGAACTTCACACAGGAGTTTACAGAAACACATTCAAGTACGGGCGAACGTTTTCAGTTTAATGCAGTGTTTTTCAATATCTAAAACAGGGGGCCCTTACAAGCTGCTTTTAAAATGGTACAAATCCATTGCCGCAAAAAACACATTAATAACAAGTTGTATTGATCTTCATTGCTTCCTGTAGTTTTTACGGCAGAGTGCTTTGTAAAAAAATGTTCAGATCAGCAAAAATATGCATAGACAACACAGTGGCATTCAGAAACACAGAAGTCATGTATACCGCACAATCTGTTATGGCCTCTGATTGCAAAAAGGTAAATGTTCAGTTTCAACTGAAAGCCGCCTCCTACATCTCATTTAAACATTGTGTTTTGCAAAACTTGTTTGATCTATGCCTATGTATCTATTAACGTAAGGTTTGCCATTTTGTTTAGCATGTAAGTTGACAAAGAATTGTGTATAAAGTATAAGCTTTGCTTGCCATCACCTGTGTCTTGATATAGGCCTACATGGGTTTTCTAATATTTGAATCATATTACGAAGTCGATAAATTTCTAAATACATTTAAGGGCGATATTGCAGTTTAACTAACTCATTGCTGTATCCTATAAACCCTCTTACTCAGCTAGCAAACGGAAAGAACGTAATTTGTCATTATGTTACAATAACATCATGTCGCAAGTTGGAGCGAAGTTGTTGTGTTATACACATTCGTACCGTAGACGTAGACTACCAATTCAACTGAGATCAAAGGTTTCGCAGTTGTTCTGCGCCCTTGCGTTGGAACGAATGGGAACCAGCAGCATATAATTCACAAGAATGTGATTAAGAGTTGCCAACATTGCGATAACGCGATACATTATGTAAAAGTAACTCCTCCCGCCTTTGCTTGGCTGGCTGTATTCCACATTGTCAGCATATTAGCTATGTTTTGTACTGTGACAACACCAAGTTAAAGGTAAATTTTCGAAGCCAAGTTGCCGTGCTACGTTGCAACTTTCTGTATTTGTGAAGTTAAATGGCAAACAGCGAAAAAACAGTCCGTACGAAATAGGCATTTTCTATCCAGCACAACTCGTGCCTTGCAGCAGCTTCATCGGCTTTGAGCACATTTTAGAAACAACAGCCTAAACTAAAGTGTAGAACTACCCGAAGCTAAGTCGTTAGCTACAACGAATCTGGATATAGTCATTGAACTTTTCGGAAGCAACCGCTTTCATCATTTTAAAGCGTGCAAGCAATGCTGTCTTTGACTATCATGTAATAAAGTACAATTCTGCGATAAGTTTTCGGTTCTACACGCACGCTCCACAAACGTCAAAGATTAGCATCTTACCGTGATATGGCGATGAGGTAAATGGAGAATGCGATGAAGAACAAACAACTTGTTCCCGAAACAACCGCTGCTGTTATGTGCCAGGAAGACAGTGATTTTCTAAGTTTCAACAATTGTTTGTTTTAAGACTTTTCTACTGAAAACTAAGCACAACGTGACAGTTTGAACATTCTTCAAAAAATACAAAAGTGTCTGTGGATAAAAACATTCGTAAGGTAGGCGTAAGATTTGCGGTTTTGAACCAGGAAAAAGCAAAATTTGATCAGTACTTTTCGCACTGTATATTACAACACCTTCCGAAAGTAAATTGCCGTTGATATACTGTACTTCACTGTATCACCATTGACTTATGCGCTAGACTTAAGCAGTATACATGTAATATTTCACTTGTTGTTTGTTTACTGGCGGATATCGCAAATAACACATTTCGCAAACACATTTTCGCAAAATGTTGCAAACAGAGATTTGGCAAATTAAAAATAGACAAAATCAAATTTCTCGTCTCAAAGCAGCTGCGCACCTTTCGTCTTCACACACAGATGAATATTGAGAACTTTCAGTCAACAATTCTTTTTCGATATCTTCCGATCCCGTTTGCCCGTTAGCAATCGTGTAAGTATCAGATATTTTTTTCCTCCGGTTTCTTCTAACTGGTCTCAACGTTGCGACGGTATGGTCTGCAATCGTCTCAGATTTCAAATTGTCGTTTTTTTCTCCTGTGAATCGACGCTGCGGTGAAGTCGTCCGCTCGATTCTACCCTGACTGAATTTTTCTGCAAAGCACACCAACAACAAGGCTGCCAGGAAATCTCCTTCGCACTCGCAGGAACTGATATTTACCTTTTGTGGTTGCTACTTTTGTTACAGCGGGAGTGGAGACGCTTTCTGTTGTGAGAACCGCTGTTGGCGATAACAAGCTTGTCTTTGAAAAGCCTCCATCCAGCACTGAACAACCATGTACATTTATGAAGCAAATCGCCCTAGGCAGGTGGTGAAGTTGAAGTGCTTTACAAAGCAAATGCTTCGCGCTTGTCCGTAAGACAAGCTCCTAAATATGCTGTGTGACGTCGTGTCCTACAAATGACATCGCAAGTACTCAAAAGGTTTTTGCGTGGGTAACCTGTACATGGCTATAGTGGTCGATTGAATTAAATTAGTGTGTGTTTAATGAAGATTCGCTGCAACAGAAACCTGGAGATTTGATGCTTGAATTCTTCTTGGTTTTTGGTCTAAACATTAAATATGGTAAAGTTGAATCCTATAGAAGAAAACAGCTATAAAGCTTCATATAGGCGAATTCCTCACGTTTTTCTCTCGTGTATATGTAAAATATTATGCACTTACCTTGAAAAATAATCCGAAATCCAGCTCTTTCAACCGATCTATCACTTGAAAAACGAAGGTGAACCAGGTTTGACTTTGAGAGGACGCTTTGTGACTGAGGTTTGCAGAAGCGTGTTTGCAATCCGTTCGACAAGAGGCTTATTTCAATGTAGTCAAACCTTGAAACGAACACACTGCCAGTGGTGTAGACGGGGGAATACGAAGAAAGAGTGATCCCGAAATACTTTCAAGGAGGAAAGGCGTTTCCCTAGTGGCACCACCACGTTGTACGGATATGTAATTTTTCAACAATTTTTCTCCACAAATACTCTCAACTGCATTGGCTGCAGCAAACTATGTCTTTGTTACAGTGCGTTCTACCACATCGGTTTTTAGCACTACATCATTGCATATTGTGCTTGGAAAAAGAAATATTTGTGGAAAAATTTTACTTTGCAAGCACTTAACAGAGAAAAATTCTTAACTTTAGCGGGGAAAAAAGACAGAATCATCATTTTGAAAAATAAACAAAACAGTTTTAAGAGTTTCAGCTGTTCTTGTTTCAAACACTGCGTCAGGCCTTCAGACAAGGGAGGACATTTGGGGCGAGTCCTCTTGAAACTACTTGGCAACACCCACAATATCTAGCCGCACGCTAAAATCAATGTTGCAGTTTTATTTGGACATGTGCCGGGCATAAGAAGTTCAATTGCTTAGCAGCTCAACTAATATAATCGCATGTACTTACGTGTCGACTTCAGTCAGCTATTCAGTTGACTAAGAGCACAAGGTGCAATCAGATTCAGCTAAAATCAGCGTGTATTGTTTTGAGGAGAGCGCAATTAATGCAACGTCAGTTGCAAATCCGTCCTTAAAAGTTATTAAAAATCACAAGAGCTGATGATTTTCAAAGCTTATGTTTGGAAACTTTGAAACTTTAAATAATACTAGCGAAACAAGATACAAGCAAAAACGTGGTCCTACGCAACTAACCTATATGAAGCTAACATTCACGTCAATCTAAACGTTCATCAACTGAGCCAAATTCACAAACAGGTTTTAAAAGTGTTTGGCATAACCACGGGCGTAACGAAGTAAGATGGCGCCCGGGGCAAGAAGTAAGTTTGGCGCCCCCATGTTCGAACCTGAGGTCTCTCGGAAGCAAATGTACTGTATTGAGGAAAGTACTTGTGACACTGTTGGGACTTTTGGCACCCCCCGCAGTGATTTGTCGCCCCAATAGTGATTCGGCGCCCGGGGAATTGTGCCCCCTTGCCCCCCCTTCGTTACGGCGTGCAACACCTATTCATTAATTTTTCACTTGCTAGTTTCTCGTTTTTTCAGTAAGTTTCCATTTGAACAAGGAAGCAGTTTCAACAAACAAGCTATTTCAGCACATAAATATCACTAATAAATTTAGTTCCAAAATGTGGACACAAATGAGAACAACATATGATTTAATTCATTCATACTGGGATTTGGTTAGTTCACTCAAATTAGCGTTTCCCAGTTGCTTTTGAGAAGTAAAATTATTAGAATAAATTTACATTTTTGAGATCATATTGTCCCAGCAGATTTTTTTATTGTCTTCTGCAAATCTTCAGAGCAAATGTCAATAGTTGTGTTTGGCTACCTTTTTCACTGTAAAACTTTGTAAGCACAGCAACTTAAGAAGTAATGTCTTCATGTCAAAGCTTTCGCTGTGGTTCGCACAAGTTCATAGCGTTCAAAACAACATCTCAAAATCCGCGCTACACAGATTGGTTTGCTTAATTACTTGCATCACTTTTACGGACAATTAACAAACTCCAATACGTTACTGCGTGTTATGATACCGAGTTGCAACAGAACAACGATCTTCGTGGACTTGCTTTCCTACAGTTTGAGGAGAAATGAAGCTGCTGCCGAGTCAGAACGATGGATTGGTAATTTTGCAGATGTAAGACGCATTACATTTATAAGAATTACCGGCATATACTCACAATTAGCCAAACAAATTGTGTTTCTACGTTGCGTGTGTTTTGTTGGTAATCCACATTTTTATGAATTTTCGACTGCAACTGTGGACGATTGTGAAATTTCTTGAAGAAGCTTGAGATGTCAAAATAATCGTGCAATCAAACTGAAGTTGCCCCTGAAAGTTATTTTTGCTATTTTTTAATATAAATTTATTTTCCTATGCATAAAAAGACTTGGTGAAATCATTGCCATATGCATTGAAGCCAGTCACAAAAGTGGTTAAAAATGCAAACATACCCGAAGCTTCATTCATTTTGAGGCCTTTTGTTCGTAAGTGCTTCATGAAACATAACAGAAAACCACTCAAGAAACCTCAGTTTTCATCATCGAAAAAAGAACCGTGGACGTTTTGCAAAGGTTCCCCAAATCAATTCCGGAGTGGGTTCAGAGGATCTTATTGTCCACATGTGTGCCTAATCGTTTGTTATGATTTAGTCAACGACACATATTTTTTTATTTGCGACTTAGTCATTTTTTTCTTGTTGCTTTTACGGGCCACTAGATGAGGTCCACGGCCATGAAAGGCAGTGTCCTTTCATTGGAGTTGTCCGTCATTACACAGCTGCAATCATTCACCTCAGTGATACATGAAAGCAGTAACCACGCAAGGTTTGCTCGTCTTAATATTTCATCATTCTGCATTAAATTCCTCTTGCTAAAAACAAAATCAATTGATGTTACATGATTAGTGCTTGGAGTGACATGAAGGATAGAGGAAAATAATTTTGGTAATAAGTAAAAGATTGTTAACTATGACCAAGAAGGTCAGGTCGTGCAAGAATGTACACATCTGTTTGTACTTTCAAGACACTTTGAAAATAGACAAGGCAGCTTTCTGTTTCTCTGCTAAGTTCTAAAATTGCAGACCAAAAACCTTTTTCAGTCACTAATTTTTTGTTTGATGAAGTTCTTTTATTTTAAACAACAACTTGCGCGGTTCCGATGTTCAACTCGATGATTATCAAGGCAACGTCAAACCTCTGGCAACTTTAAACATACTCGCACTCTATCCTACAATAACGCAATTTGATGGCCACTTCTGCCAGTCACAGTGCCGGCTGCTACTCATCACTCGCCATGGGTCTGCATTGCATGGAATTTCTAATTTCAATATTTTCAAATCTACACTGAGAAGCAAGTGCTCTGAATTTTAAAAATGGATCAATTTTGGAATTCAAACCCCGTTATAAAGCAGCATAAATAAGGACTGTTTGACCAAATGCTTTCCACATAGGAAAGTTCATTTTTTACCAGCTAACAGCGAAAATATTAAAATATTACAATCGCTAGTAAGACCACGTATTAAACAAAACAATGATGAAAAAGTACAGAGTAAAATGGAACACCATTGTGAACCGCCGAAAACAGTACAAAAATTAGAACTCATTGTGAAGAAAACCTTGTACATAAGTTTATCGATGGGACAAAGTGAAACAGTCGGTTTAGCACCATATGCTCTTTTCAATACGGCATCTATTGACTTGTTTTTAAAATTGCAACCAGCAAAAGGTGTGGGAGTGCCACAAAACCTTTTGTTTTTTTATAGGTTTATTCAAACACAACTATAATTACCACTCCTTTTCATTAATTTATTTTCTACAGTCAACCTGATTTCGTAGTTTGAAGCGAAGTCGTATTTATGTTACAGTGAGGAGTCCTACTGCTCCAACAACTGAACCGCTATAGGTTAGGCCCCAGCTTCAGGTGACAAAAAGAAAGTTTTTTGAAGTCAAGCGTGTTTGAGTTGATCCGGTGAAATAAAAACATTACATATCAAAACCAGATTTTTTTATGAAAATTCCAGTCATCAAATGACTTCACAATCAATGTTCTCCAGTAACTTGAAAATAGCCGGGATTACACCCAGGCCCGTAGCCACGGGGAGCATTCGGGGGCAGTGCACCCCAAATTTTGTTGCGCCCAGAAAATTTGTTTTAAACATAGAGTAAAAGCAAAAATCTTGCCCCCCTAAAAATATATTGTGCCCCACCAAATATTGAAACCTGGCTACGGACCTGATTACACCGCGACATAATTGTTTATCCCCGCAAGACATGCAAACGACTTCCAAATCAAAAAGAAATGGAAAACACTTACAGGCAGTAGTTGGACTCTTCGATCTGTACGTCCACAAAAATGATCTTAATTACATCAGAACTATTTCTTGCCTTGATTAGCCAGTTGCACTCAGCGTTGCTGGGATATCGAACTGGATAATTGGGCGATTCAATGATGCCTGGAAAGAACAATGTCCAGTCAAGATTAATCCCGAAATGTTGTCGTATAGGTTTAGTCATTTTCTGCATCTATGCTTTTCCTAACTAACTGGTGTCCTATTACTGTGAAACTAATCATCGTATCTGCAGTCCATTTCATTTGAATGTGGACAAAATTGCGTTTCTCTTTCCAGCTATGCTCGTTTGTTTATATTTGTATATCGTGCGTAGTATATTGCCAATGTTTATATTTGTATGTTGTGCGTAGTATATTGCCAATGATTCTGTGGTTACAAACCCCAACTCTTTATATATTGAGTGCTTGAAAACAAAGGATAATTTCATTATATCAAAGTTCAAACTGTTTACAAAGATAAGTGTAGGTTTGTGAGTATGACTTTACATCGTGCTTTCTACTTTATGTTTTTCTATTGATCAAGCCGGGTCTACTTTTATAGTTCTAAAAGTTCTATTCAAATTTCAGTGGATTTTGGTTGTTTTACTTGGAGCTCTCAATTTGAATTATAAAATTTTACAATTTATATCTTGTCACAGATGATTCTTAGTTTTTGGACCGTCACGAAGACAAATTTTTACCATCAAGCTTGTTTCGCAACCGTTTGATTTCGACAGTAGGCTAGAATCCTGCGATAAAAAACTTTGTTATTTTCAATATAATCTTGTGAAAACGTCTGTCTACCTAACAGGGGCATAGACTAAAATGTAATCAACTTAAATTCTAATGATAATCAAACGTAAATTTAAATTCCAAGTTCTCAAACCCAGAGACACTTTGGATGAGATAAAGAACCGCATGCGGCTCCAGAGCCGCAGATTGCCGTCTTCTCACCTGAGCCAATCCACTGAACTATCACATTGTTTGGTCAGTTCTCACCATGAGTCTGCTGTACAAGAGGGCGCCTTATCATTTTGCAAAGAAATTCACCAAAAACGTGAAACGTGGATTGTAATTCAGATTAAAAATATGTCGCCCTCCTCGGTCCTGAACCTGGACTTGCTCAAAATTGCGTTCTTCAGGTTTGTTTTTTTTTTCTGTCAGATTCTCATATATGTTTAATTGAGAGCTTCTTCGCGGTCTGCTTGCGCATTTTGAACTGTTCTCAAACTGGCAAAAACATTTGTAAATTTGCTGCTTAGGTCCGTTGCGATATTGTAGAGATTGTACACTACACAACGTGAAAAACATTTTTACAGATGTTATTAGAGGTAGCATAATTTTCTAGTACGTTCATGAGCACAACAACGTAAAATACTTTCAGTATTACAGCTTTCTGTAGCGCACGTACCTTGGGTTTTGTTTTCAATAGTCCCTCCGCAAGCCTTGTATGCTGTTGATCGGGACTTCGAATCACGCTCAAGGGCTAATTCTGCGCAACATAAGTGGAAACTAAGCGATCTACACCGTATTGCTGACGTACTTAACAAGTGTAGTGCTATCCGCCCAATGAGGATAAAGGCACAGTTTCTAATATATACAACAGAAAACACGCCAATTAATCGTCTTTATTGGCTCGATTAAAGTAGTACGGCTTAACCTTGTTGACAAGCGCGTTTAACCACAAAGCCTTGGAATGCAATATCGTAACTTACCCATTTTCAAATGCAGAATAAGAACAAAAACCATCTGATGAAATGTTAATATTCTCATTTTCGTATGCTTGTACATCATCTTTTTTAGCCAGGGTTTGACGCGCAGCGGACGAATTTTCTACACGTCAAACCACAGTGAAGCAGTCACTGCGATGTGTTCTACTCTTAACGGCGTTGAAGTTTCCCACTCAAGATTAAAACTGTTTTGGAAAGTGAAATTCAGCCAGCTGCTCTGTATGATTCAGCTGGGTCTGGCAACACTTACCTTTCACGCTCCTTCGACTTATTCTTTTCAGCCAAGCATAACTGTTCAAAGCCCTGCTTATACTACACCACGCTGTTGTTTTTACCCTTCTTGAGAGGATACTGTTCAGTTTCAGGTATTCCGCACGTACAAACGATCTATTCAAAAGATCTGGCCCTTTACCGACGAGAGGTGCGGATGTCGGTCATAAGCTCCAGCCGTTCGTAGCTTGTTTCTTGATTCGCATAATCAAGTGGCAATCATGAGCCTCCGCATCCGTGACGAAGAGCCGTCCTCGTATAAAAATGATAGGGCTGAAGTGCGTGGTTGTCGCGACGTTAATTATGACCGCGCTAAATGAGTTGATAATTGGGCAGAAAGAATGCTGATGGACTGTCATTTAACGGCTTTGAAATGCTCGGCGTGGGTGCTCCGGTTTTGTGATTTCCCAACTGTTCACTTCTCTTCGAAGCGCAGGTAAAAATTTGCTCACTCGTTCTTTAAGGTGAAAATGAAAACAAGCTAAGAACAAAACTTTATTTGCAAAGCAAAGTGCCTATTTTTCAAGCTTGAGGCTCCGAAATGAAAATTTACTAACACATTGGTCAGACTAAACAATTATAATAGGTCTACAGTTTTTTTGACTATTATGATAATCATCATTTGCATATCCAATCGCCAACGACGAAGCAACTTTGATCAGGCCAACGTTCTAGTCGCATGTTGAATCGTTGTCATCTGCGCTAGTTCGGCCAGTTTGATCAATGTTCTTGAGCGATACGAACAAATAGGTTCATTTCTATAAATTGGGCGGAACTGTTAGACATATGCAAGCATGCTTTACGACAAACGATGTTAGAAAAATAGTTTTGGTGGAGTAGCGACGACAGTCGCGATATCTGTGCCTTAAAATAATAGATCAACAAAGACGCATCTCTGCTCAAAAATGGAAGTGACGGAATAGTACAGCACAATGAATTGTTTAAAGTTTGCATTTTGCTAATGAAAATACTTACTTTTCGGAATTTTCTTTAAACGACGGTCACAGTGCAGCCATCCAGCAGTGGCGTAGCCAGCCCAAAATTTCTTTAGGGGGCAAAATTTGGAGGAATCGAAATGTTTGACTTTGGGCGAGCAATTTTTGTTTGGGACGTTGCTTCTCAAAGCACAAAATGACTAGGTATGCTAAAAATTCGGGAGGCATGACCCCTCTGGACCCCCTGGCTACGCCTATGCCACTCGATAAACCTGCAGTTTCGATAGCACGCGTATGCTGGCCTGTATCCAGGTTTTAAGGTTTGAGAGGAAAAATACATTTTTAGGGTGGACAGATTTTGTTTTTATTATATGTTCAAAAAAATTGTCTGGACACTACAAAATTTGGGGGTACCCAAAAAAATATGGGGAGGCACTGCTCCCGAATGCCCCCCGTGGCTACGGGCCTGAGCGTATGCCGCAGAAGGCTGGTACCTATTCAAGTGAAGATGCTGGTGTGTTAAACATTTCAAATATGCCACAAGCACTTTGTGCGCAAGGCTAGTCTTAAAATGATTGAACCGATTGCGCCAAAAGGACGCTTTTCTTGAAGGAGTTTTCGTTTGAGTGCAATTGACTGTCGGCTTGCCAAACTCACAAACAACTGATTGTAATGTACATCGAATGCATAAAACCACGGTTCGAGTTTACCTGGTAGTATCAGCAATATTTTTAATTTATCTACATGTTTGGCGAAGACACAAGGTCCAATATCACACACACACACTATTTGAAAGGATATAAGGGTACAGAAATGCTTGTACACAACGCATCACAGGGTATAGGTGATCGTTGGTACACGTAGGGAATACTGAAGGGGGACGAACGTTGAAACAAAGTACCAGCAACCAGTGGTGTGTTTATGGTTTGGGGGGGGGCCTGTGTGAAAGCAAGGTGCTTACACATTACAGTTGCTGTTGGGGGCCCCTTTGCAAGTAGAGTACTTACACATTGGAGTTTCATTTAGGGGCCCCTTCAATGAAGTTAAAGAGCAGAGTACTTACACATTTCAGTGAGCGTTGGGGCCCTTTGAAAGCAGATTACTTTCAACTTGCAGTTGCTGTTGAGGCCCTTTTGAAAGTAAAGTACCTGCACATTACAGTTTCTGTAGGGGGGTTCTTTGAAAACAGAGTACTTCCACATTACAGTTTCCTATAGGGTCCCCTTCGATGAAGTTTAAAAGCAGATTACTTACACATTTCAGTCGCTGTCGGGGGTCCCTTTGAAAGCAAAGTGCTTACTTATGATCTGTTTGTAGTATATGAGTTAATAATATGTTTTTCACCAAAAATAAGGAAAATATATGTGCGTAACACCTCAAGGGGGCCCCCAGAAGGGGGGCCCGAGGCAAGTGCCTCACTCGCCTCCCCTTAAACACACCACTGCCAGCAACTACTGCATTCGGTCATCGTCGTACAAAAGCGTTACGTAACTTTTATATATGGATTTTTATAAACTCGATGGTGTTTATTTGCGGTGCTTGTGTTGTGAGTCATTTTTCACCGTGTTTATCTGCCTGACTTATAATCTTGTAATTACAGCACTTACAGTGGCATTTTGTTCGGCATGTGTCTGGTGAAGCACTTGGGAGAAACATAGACCGAGAAAGGCTTCAACAAAACAAAACAGGCATCACCAAATACTTTTCACAAAGAGCCAGGTAAGTATGAAAACTTGTCAATGCAAACTTTTAAACTTGAGCAGGTGAGGCGCAAGCAACGGGTTCCTCGCTTCTTGTTTTTTTAAATGTTGTTTCATACGCACTTATCGTGGCTAAACATAACGACCATACAGTGTTGGTACCCGCTACTTTCAAAGTAGCGTCACTACTGCTACGTGAAAATTGCGTGAAATCTCTGCTCACTCCATGTTGCACAAATCTACACGAGTCAACCAACAAATAAATAACTTTTATTTCAAAATGAATTAACGAAAATAACCGACTTCCTAAAGGTAATTAGCCAAAACAAAAAACACGAGCATTTCAAAATGTTCGTCGATCAATCCGGGCTTTAAAAATTGTGTTTTAACTATTTTGGGAACCTGAGTTGCAGAGCCATGTGCAATGATTGGATTTTAAAATACATTTTTGTTTCCTATCGCATCAAAGAATTACGTGATTTGCGTGAATTAATCCAAAGCTGATTGGAAGTTTTCCAAGTTACGAATGAAATGTATTAATTTTTTTTGTGGAAATGTGCGGCCCACACATTATATCGTCTTGCGTTTGTTTTTTTAACCAAAAGCAAAGCCATTGGCAATTTTACAAACAAACAACCTTCAACATAAAATAGATATTCATCAACTTGCGACGAAGTGCTTGGCGTGAGCGACAAAAGGAACTGAATCGAGTCGATGCAGTGCATAGCTCTGCAGTTCACATTTATGCCTCCGCGAGGTAATTTCTGAATAAGTGCGTTTCGTCTCAGTTTTTACTGTTTTAAAAAATACGGTTTTAAGTAACCCTCATTGTTACGTAGGTATATCCTAAGGAGATGAGATTACCGTGACATGATGCATCATAATAACACCGCCAGGTCCCATTTTTTTCTTTGCGACATTATGTCTCAACTTGTTGGTTTTCCATGACTGACAAGAAAGAAGCAAGTAGCAGTGATGGATGCAGATCAGGAGCTCGCTGTCGCTTCTAGAAAATTTATTAAACCCTGCTCAGGAAACCAGGGTGTCCACCACCCTGGGGCTTCTTTTTTGTTGACTTTATATACTTAGAAAAATGTTAGAAACCTGTGTTTCCATGACTTTTCCTGATTTTCAGAGACGAATAAAATGTTGCCAGAGCTATTTTACAAAAATGTCCCTGAAAACCTATATATAGAAAATTGGGGTAGCATACTACCCATGGATATCTGATGTGTAGCAAATTTTGTGCACCTTACTACCTTAACAGTTCAATGTGATTTTAAGTGCAAAACATGTTTGGCCAAATATGTCCTCGGAAACAGTTTTCCTACACCATGACTTGATATGAAGAAAAAACGGATCTAAAAAGCGCGTGACGTTTTTTAATAGGGGTGAATTTATTATTAGCTGATTAGTGATTGTTGTTTTGGATAAAAGTTTATCAGTTGATATTTCAGGGCAATTTTTCATTTCTAGAGTTCTTGCAACTTGTGGCTTAACGTTCAGTAAGAAACAAAATACAGTACATCTTCCAAAAAGTTTAATATAATGAAAGAAGAGGTCTGTAACTACAGGCAAAAAGTCCGACTAAGTGGTATGTAACTACAGGCAAAAAATTTTTAAAGAAGTGGTGTTAATGATTAACTCATTTTAGCTTGCAAAAGTTAAGTTTCTTAAACGTGTCCGAAAGAAATGACATGGTTTCAACAGTAAACACGCATTGTTGTTTCTTGATTAAAAGAATTAGCTGTTTTACAAAATTAGCTATTTTAAGTCTAGTTTCTAAAGCAAAGGGGGTATATATTTTCGTACGAATAAAAGTGATGTGCACATTTTCTTTGTTTCTATTTAACTTGCGTGTGTGGAATTTGAGATGTAATATATGTTACAACAACCTCAGCGAAACACCAAAAGCAAGGGCAAATTAGCAAGGGTTTCGGTGGATCCGGATGTCCACTAATTTTCAAGGAAGGTCCAAAATACAAGGGAACTCCCACTATTTTAGTGCATTTTTACTTTTTAGTCATAAAGTGCATCACCTTCAAATTTTGCTGAGTGCCTGACCTTGTCGGTAAGGCAAATTTATCCTGATGCAAACAGCTCTGTGACAAAATAATAAACCATATATTTGCAGCAAGAAAGCTCGGGATGGTTGTGCGCACAGTAAAACCTTAAAATTTGCGTAGCTCCAAAATACATATTACATGCGCAAGAGGTTGGCGCCCAAACAAGCATGCTACATAGAGAACCTGCTACATAGAGAACCATGTACATATTATGGAGCTAGTGGCACAGACAAAATATGAAAATATCTGCGGTAAATCGCTGCAACACAACGAATGTTGTTGCGTTTTACACTTTTCTTGGGGGTTATTGATCTGATTCCTGTCACGAAGAAATCAATTGGGCGAGTCAGGTTTCCATTTCCAAATAACAAAAACCTAGTGGTATTCACAAAGTAAATTTTGTAGGTATCGTATCCAGGCCCGTAACCAGCTTGGGACACTAGGAGGGGCGAAAAGTTTTCTGAGAGGGGCCCAAATTTTTGAACTACGTCCAATAGTTTTAAATTATGTCCAACACATTTTTCCAGAGGGGCAAAATTTTTTCAAGAGATCTTCGCTCCCCCTGCGCCCCCCTGGTTACGGGCCTGATCGTATTTGCTATCCAATCAGGCACGTAGTCAGAGGGGAGGGAATTACAGTATCATGAAAGTATAAGAAAATCGTGGAGCGTTTTATGATTTCTTTCGTCTCAATTGGGAAAATATGTAACTTTGTTTGGTTATCATCAGAACCAGAAGTACTACTGCTTTCCCCGCCAACTGAATTTCTTTTCTAAATACGCTCATGTTTGCTGCCCAGTGAAAATGTCTTTTTAGGCTATGCTGCATGGTGAGTGCTTTTATGAATCAGATTTGGCGCAGCCGTAGGGTGGCGGAGATTGGCGAAGCAGAATACTTGCAACATTTGAGCGCTACCGTGTTTGAAGGTTTTTCCTGCTTTATAAGCATTTTCTGCAAGCACACTTAATGCCACTATAACAAAGTTACTTACAAACCATATCAAATCGTTTGAAATTTCTCCTGAGCTCTGTACTTTTGATGTGAACAATTGATAGAAAAAAACTCCAACCAAATACTATTTTCTACCTTTAATTGAAACTCCAAAAATGCCCCGTTTCGACCCACTCACGCTAACTGTTCTTAAAGCCTTGGAGTGCGTTGGCTTGGATTTATGCGTTTTTCTACATTTTGAAGCGGACACAGATTTCTTCTGAAAAAACATGGAAATGGGACACTATGGCAAGGCTTCCCTTCACCAATAATTTACGTGATGTTTGCAATCGAATTTCATAAAAACCTTATATTGCTCTTCTTTGCTTTAGAAATGATAATTATTATTTGCTGTTGGGAGGGGCATTTAGGTGGGGGGGGCGAACGGTGCGACGGTCCCGGGCATCCAAAGAGTGAAATTACAAAATTACATTTTAAATGCTATCTATAACTAGATGCTTCCTTGCATTGTAAGGCTAGCTGCATGGATCTGATGGGACATGGGGACTTGCCTGAGATGGGCCATGCAAATGTGTGTAATGTGGCCCAAGAGAGAGATGAAGCACTTGCATCGTTACTTTAAGGCCTTACATCCTAATTCTTCTTCCTCTCACTGTAGGCTGGCCAATTCCTGCTAGCCTATTGCTAATCCACGACTTGTTGTCTTCAAAATATATCTCAATTCTCTTTAGAGCCTGGGTTTTTGAAGTGAGGGTCACGCGAGTATGGCAGCGAAATATTGCTTAAAATAATTAATTACGTTGTTTTTATCAATCGTAAATTTATTATAATTTCACTATAAACGCCATAATCAAAACAAAGCGCACAGTACAGTGAACAAAACCCGAGATCTTTTGAACTTGCTTGCTTTAAGTTGGATTTATGAGTAAAGAATACTATATGTTACGATGGTGTCTTGGCTGCTTTGTTTCATTTTTAGAGCAATGCAAAATGTATCACAGGGCTATATCATGCGTGACGATTTGGCGATACAGATTCTTCGCTTTCAAATCTTGTAGAAAGAGCTTGGCTTTAATCCGCATTGACAGAGAATTTCTTTCAGTCGATGTAAAAAATGATGTAATGCATTGTTTTCCGATAGGAGAGCTCATTTGGGAAAAAGAAATTAATAAGAGTAAGTGTGTAAGTGAATTATTCATACGTTCTCGTTGAACAAAAGAGTTGCTTCTTTATCTGTTGTTACTAAACAATATCCTTAGCAATTTGTTTCTAGTGCAGAAAAACATCAAGGGCAGCAATGCAACAAACTGAATTGTTGTAAAATTTCAGATACTGTTTATAAAAGAAAAATAGACGACACTGTCTCGTACCATGCCTCACAAGTAGCAAGTAGTATGTTTTTGATAGGCCTATCAGATGTATATTTTCGTGCATAAATGCAATATCTGCTTTCTCAGTGCGTACCAATTACGAGGAGAATTTTGCTTATAAACATATGCCTCAAGCTCACAGAATGAACTATCTGTTAAAACCAAAAAGTATTCTTTGAAACATTTTAATTTAATTTTTCGAAACTTATTTTTGTCAAAACTAGTTTTTACGTATTTCAAATACCTGCGTTTCTCGCGTTCCTGAATACAAGACTAAAATTTGGCAGGGAGCATACAATCAAGCAGATGCTCCGGGCATCACCAGAGCACTGCGCGCTTCTGGCTGCTGGCCACGTATGCAAGCAAATGCGTATTTTTCATTAAAAAATATCAACGTAATCGTGGTAACATGAAAAATGCGGTGGGTAAGTTCAAAGTTGAGTTTACCTTTTACCTTTACCACACTTCATTGAGTTCAAATTAACGAAATCGTGAGAGCTCAGATATCATGGTGTTTAACTGCCGCATCTTCGTTTGTTTTAGCGTTGGTTAATGTGTTCAATTGTTTAACTTTTCCAAGGGCGTACGCAAGGGGGGTGATGGTTTAAACCCCCTCCTTGACCTTGATATTTTACAAAAAGTTTATTACCTGCGCAAAGGCGATTAATTGTTTTCGCATGCTTTTTGCTTGTTAATTTGTCGACTTAATGCTAATACCACTGAATGGATTTGCATGCAAATTTTAAGGAGCATTGTAAATGGGTCAAAAACTAATTAGATTTTGGTGTGAATCTGGATTATCGTCTGCATCCAGAAACCATCTCACCACATCTTGCAGACCTTTCGCCCAGTACGCATGTTTGAGATTGTGTTCCGCGATAGTTCACTTTATCCAAAACAATTGTCTTTATTTTGCCTGCTATGGCTAATCAGCGCAAACTTCGCCAAAACGTTGGTTTAGAAAACATGAATATGACGTCAAATTATGATGTCACAAACACAACGCACACCAAATACAAATAACACAAGACGCCACTGAATGAAATCGCCCATGAAAATGTTCTGCGTACGCCACTGAACTTTGCGCAAAAGAACCATCAACTACAATAGCTTCCAGAAGTTTATAAGGATACTCAACAATTTGCTCAATTCCAAAACTCAGTATGCGGGACATTTTCTGCAACCTTATCGCACAACGAGTTTCTGTACGGTTATTCTATTTGAAACTCTTCCGAGTAAAAAAGTACTAATAAAGCCACATGCGCTACAAAAAGTTGCGTAAAAATAAATTAGTAGAGGGACTTTAAGTTTGCCTGGACTCGGCCAAACCAATTTAAATTCCACAGAGTTTTAATGGAAGCAATAGTTATTGCATTTATTAAAAATGCCTTTCTCAAAGTTTTGAGGTAACTTTAAAGAGAATTATTCGACATTAATTGTGCTTTCAAATACTGATATAGTAAAATATAGACCGACAGCAAATTATTCAATTTGCATTTATTACATTTTCTCTCATCTTCTTTAAGACTTTGCTTATTTGTCAAAAAACTTTTGGTTTCCTTGCATCTTGAATAGGCACTAATGTTGCAGTTTGTTTGCATTTGAGATTAATGTTATGTTCTCTTTAAATTAGCCTGCTTTTCCTATATACAAATCAGTCTGGTTCCTATCTACTTTTGCAAAATATGATCAAACAGGGCTTAGCCTTTTATTTTTGCAAGAAAGAAATACTCGACCAAACTGCCTCAATTCAAATTATCAGAGAACGCTGATAATTTGATTGAAGCAGATACTTTGCAAACGATATCAGTAAACAAGTAAAATGAAAAAATGCGTGCATCCCACAGGTGAGCATGTGCACATATTGCGCAACGCGGTTGAAAAACGCGCTTGGGCATACTATCTCAAATGATTTCATTGACACAACATTTTTGCGGTCGAACGCTGCCAAGCTTCAGCTCTGCTGAACGCACATGTGTTGCTATCTTTTTCCTTAG
>Ga0210059_1003335_pt1 | contig 25620 bp, 17 predicted proteins | sample Ectturendosymbi2_FD_188042 | JGI IMG/M metagenome (GOLD analysis project Ga0210059, IMG submission 188042) | Ecteinascidia turbinata endosymbiont from Florida, USA - Sample 2 (SPAdes) (version 2) | ecosystem: Host-associated > Tunicates > Ascidians > Unclassified | place: Key West, Florida... | reverse complement strand
CAATTTTACGGTGGTTATAAAGAACATGCGTTGGTGCGTAATGAATGTAACGCATACCTGACAAACTTTGTTGCAAAAAGAAAAAAAGGTACCGGTAGTTAGGTAACGAAATTTTCTGATTCGGCTTGTTAGGCGGTAATATGGAAAAACTCTCATTTTCAGAGCTAAAAACTGGCCTCGGCTTATTAGCCGGAAAATACGGTAATGTTGAACTTGGAATCCGGCGGCTCTTAGCATGGCGCAGCTGAACAGATTGTAATATTCACACCATGTCTTTGCCTTAGCTACAAACAACGCGAAATCACCATTTGCTCCATTTGGAGGAAAGGTCGAATTTGCAGTTTTTGGCGCCAATACGACGCAACGTGTCGCAAAATTGTAATAACTTTAACCGATCACTGGTATACCTGAAGCACTTCAAGAATTGTTCGCCTCGGACGATTCGCGTAACTGTACCGCTCGTCGGTGCCCTCTGGCGATCCAAATTCAAGAAGTTTTTCTTTTTCAGTTTCGTCTTTCGAAAGGGCTCCAAGAATTTGAAAGAAACTTCGCCTGAGCCAAAAATATATTCATTGAGGCTTGGCGCCGAAAAATCAGACAGCAGCAAGAAGAAAAGCTTATGTGTTGAATCAAACAATGAGCGCTGTATTTGAAAACATCTCTGGACTGCTGGGCAAGCGGAAGGTGTCTGCAACACAATCGACATGACAGCAGTCTGACAAAGGAGTGTCGTTTTCTTGCCTTACCCGCTTACAAATCGATAAAGCGCACACCGTAAAAGCTGTGCACGTGAACATGCATTTTGTTGAACGTACATGCCACGAACGAGACGTAACGCAAGCGATGCTGTTTCAACGAAACACGGTAATGATACGCGAACCTTGGTCGATCGTTCCCGAATGCAGGTTTTGTATATCACAATAGAAGCCAAAACTCGTTCTCTAGGGTAACGTTCCAGGGAAGCAATTACTTGCAGATCAGTTATGGCATTGAGGATTCAGGCATTTAAGTAGAATCTTGAAGTGGTATACTAGTAAATGGCTGCCTCTTGTAGCAGACTGGTTTGAGTTCAGAAGCTGTACCTATAAGTCACTGATTACACCAAGCTTTGATTCAAGCTATCGAATCAGGTGCTTTTCCTGGGCAACTCTGAATTTTGACTGGCAGGCGTCGGTTTTCAGTCAAAGACAGATGTCACATTGTTCTGCCAGTTGCCTAGGGCAGCACGGTCTGACAAGTGAGTAGTTTTGAGTTCGCGTAAAATGTCAGAAATTTCGGTAAGAACAGCTTAAATGTTTTGTTAGGCGGCTTAGGTCTAATTTAAATGATAATAAGGAAAGGTTTTTACACCTCTTACTAAGTTTCTTTTACCAACTGTTCAAAATATCTCAAATCATTCAATTTATTTAACTAGATGATATGTGCTGTATACAGTGCCAAATACAAACTAGCAAATTTTGATTGTTGAAGACTGGCTGACGATTACTACACACCTCCCTTTGAGTGAACGGGTTTGTTCAGCATCCAACGTTCTTGAGGAATACTAACAACTATGCCTAAAAACATTCCAGTAACGTGTGTAACAGGCAGAACTTCCCCAGTATGCCTGTTATGGGAATCTTTACAAAAACGCGTAAAAAGGCCCATCTTCTTCCTAGTAACAGTTTCTACGAAAAAAAACGTGATCTTTAGCCATAGAAAATCTGAAAACAAGATGCCGTCTACCAATAAAAAAGCAATGCATTTTCGACGACAGGTGGCTAAATTGCTACACAGTCTGATTTCCTCAACTATAAAAGTAACTGCGGAGTCGGTCATGATAAACGTGCGATAATTCTGTTTCGTCGCGACATATGTGGTGCAAGCGAGGAATATTATTTAAGTTTCAGATCCCTATATTACTCATCGGAACGCGTTCCTTGAAAAAATCTTGAACTCAGTGAAATAATCTAAGCGCCTTCCAACGCTTTGTGTTACTTGCCTGGGAATAGATTTGAAATCGAGATAATTGACAGCAAGCTGCCGCACGGTGATTGGCTGCGGAATAGAATATCCAATGTCATCGGGGTCAACTGGTTCGAAGCGCACCGCTTCGTCAACACCGAAAGGCAGGAGTTCTGTGAAGCGCAGGTCTTTGTCAAAGATGGAAATTGTAGGTAAGCGTCTATTTCAATTCTTTTTCCTGCAGTTAAGCCATTTACCAGCTTTGACATCAACCACACAAACATTATCTTGAGCGAGCTGAGCATGAAATCTAACAGAAACCAATTAAAAACGACTGAAGCAACTGTTAACGAACTTGCAACGGCACCAAGCTAGTTGTAAAGGATTGACTGTGCAAGATTGATACTGTCTGCCCTTCAAAGAATAAAAATTCTTGTTGAAATGTGAAGTGCAACAAAACGCACGCCATCGACCTGTTCAAGTTTTGCACGTGCGACATATGCATGTGGAATGTTTCCAGAGTGGTTCAAGCAACTTTTCCCAGATGACCTTTGCATTAAAAATGATACATAGTACAATCGCATAGCAACCTTCTTTGGTCTTAATTAAGTTTTACTTACGAAATGAATGAAATCAACAAGACTACATAAAAGCTTCTAGCGTGTGGTGCAAATAATACAAGGGCTTGTCAAGTTCTGCAACACTCAGCCCAGGGTTATGAATTTTTTGTTCAACAAGTAATGTTTCAAGCCTCCGTACCTTTAACGGATTTAGAATTGAGAACCTCTTCAGTTAACAGAGATCTGTAGTACGAGCAGATTTTCACTGCCAGAGTCAACAGCCATAAAACAAAGAAGGAAATCGAACGAAACACAAAGAAATCCAAATATCCAGCAAAACTACCTAAAAACTCTGCGACGTCTTCTTCTACATTTTTTGGCACAATCATTACCACGTCTCCTGGTTCGTACGACAAAGCGTCCGATGCAGATGATATATCGAATGTTACAAGACGTGTGTCCTGCAGAGAAGAACATTGATCCACGTTTGCAAAACGTGAGTGCAAAACGTGTGTGGAAGCATTTCGCGTCTACCTTACACGTGGGAAGCGCGAGTTCCCTCAAAGTAATCTCACGTGAACAGCCATTTACAATGTTGAACTGCAATCAACCGTGCCCAATGCAAGTGTAACGACGTTCAGTACACGCGTGCGCCAAATTTTATACTATTTAGCATGCCCGTATCGCTTTTTCCAATCACCAAGAACTATGTGCTGCGCATAAAAAGCAACTGAGCCCGATAGAGTTTTTCAAAATAGGGACGATATTCATGTTTGAGTCTAACTTACAACCCAACTTATTTCACCTGGAAGTGACCTTCAGACGTCACTCTGATGTTCTCCTTGACAACCGCAGGAAAAGGGTGGCTGCGATCAAAGGTCAATTTGTCTGAAACAACAACCAAACACAGATGCAAACATCAAAGTCGATCGAGACGTGACTTGGCAGAACTTTGCTATTACATATGCCCAATCACATACGACACGACTAGCACAAGTCTCCAATCACGTTTCGTCAATCTCCCCTTTATGTTGAAATTTACAAACCACGGAATTATGATCAAACAATCCAAGTTACGGAACAAAGAATATCTCCGAACCTGCGAAGTTCTCGAACTCGGTTTGAGTCACTTCGCCTTCTATTCGATGAACACGAAATCTGGGCGGAGGCAAAGATTCACCCAATGGACTGCGCTCCTAACAAGAAACTTAATTCGATTAAGTTGCTGTTTTGCGACATAAAAAAGAAGTGATGTCATTTAACTTCTGGAAATAGAACACGAGAAAAAGTCAAATGTCAGGCGGTGACAGTAAAATCAATAGATTGAAACATGGAAGTTATCTGCTTTTGTGCTTGACGGGTGCAGAAAACTTTCGTACCATTCTTCGTATCAAGGAAACACGCAATGATTGAGGGGGAGCTCGCATTACTGAAAAGTTTTATTAAGCAGTCTAAGTAGAAACAAACATTTAGCAAGAATTATCCAAGGGGGAGCATACTGCACTATAAAGTTCTATCCAAATTCAAACCCTGTCGATTAGCGACGTGATCAACAACGGCAATTAACATGACTTCTGCGTGACAAGTAGGACACTGCAACGAAATGCTTGTAACGCTATGCGGGCGAGGCATGCTTGACGTTTAAAGACATGCAAAGTTTACTCCCCATTGTTATTTACGACCTATTTTGAAAACGCCGCTACTTTGGCATTGGAAAAATTATTGACAAAAAAGATAGATCTTTCGCATGCATACATGATGCGCTTATTGCAAAATGTAAGTTCAAGTAACTTCTTCTCTCCACATGTGAGACAAGCAAGGAATCTCTCTGCAAAACTTTTTTGGGAAATCGATTTCACGAACACTATGCATCGCCGGTGCTTGAATTTGCAAGCAATGCTAACAGGTGAAACGTTGAAAGGATAAAAACAGGGGCAGAGCAAGCAAACAAACTCAAGACTGAAATGAATATATCACAACACCAACTGCGACAACTAGACTTGAAAATACGTCTTTCACAAATAATTGCGTTTGCTGGAACTTCAAAAGTTAAATTAGATATAACTTAAATTTAATATGTCACAACACAAGCTGCGATAATTAAAACTATAAAATACGTCGTTCTCAGATGTAATTGCATTCACTTGAATTTTAAAACTGACGCTTCATTGAGCAAGGCACGGGTCAACTTAAGCTGGAAACAACACGCCGTATGATTCAGAACGTCAGCAAAATGTGTATAAACACTGCATTCGTAGCGTTGGCAACCAAAAACGCCAGCACTTTGGTGGTGAAAAGGGCAAAACACGTCAACGACAGGCAAAAGATTGCAAAAACTATATTTCACACTGGAAAGGATCGCATTTTGAATATCTTACTTTGGGCGTTAAGTTGGTGATACCATTAATCTTCACACTTATCCAGAGACTGAAAACCGGGTTGTTCGGCAAAAGTGACATTGTAAGCTTCATGAATAGGTGGTTTATTTACGATGCCATGGAACACTGAACAGTGCCACGAGACCATTTAAATCTTTGTCATTTTTACAATCTGGTCTGTTCCAATTACTGCGGTGCGATGACCATTTCGTGGAAAATTTGTTCCTGGTTTGCCCGACATATTGTTCATGGCATATAACACAAGTCGCTACATAAATACCCTAGTTTGCACATGTCAAGTTTTGGTTCAGCGGAAAAGATCAAGGTTTAGTCTTAAAATGTAAGTTATTACACTTGCAGCCACGAAAATAGGCAAATATCCTGGTAAACTCGACTAACGCGAAACAAGTTGCACTCACCCCATGCGAGGGAAAGCGATCAAGCAAAGCTTTCCAAAAACTTCTCATCCAAACATCGATTACTGCATCAGCACCCCACTCGTGCTGGTCGTCAGCAAGGCCAACGTCCAGTAATGGTCGCGCTCCTGAAAGAAATTGAAAACTGAGGTTTGGCGCCCGGGATCTGTGTTACAGTAGAATGCCCTACAACGTCACTTCAATGGGACCAGATGAAAAGGGTCGTTATACACGAACTACAATAAATCGTCCCTACAGTAAAATGCCTTTTTAATGCAGTGCCAAATCCTGACAAGGGTTAAAAGTATTCTTTGATTAGGATTGCCGCTTACTGTATTGTGTTTTCGCGTACACTCTGATAAAAAAAAGTGAGTAATTAGTTTGTCTTAATTTTTGGAAACTGAAGTCAACGTCGTTGTTGGAATATCGAAATTTTTCGCAAATTTTGCCACTTTCGCACCATTTTCACATTGAACAAAACAACGTTGTACTTTTGCATAGTGGGATACTGCTTCTTTTGTTCCACAATTTACGCACTGCTTCACCAAGGCTTGTACAGTAATACTCATGTAACGATTTGTATCCATTGCTGTTGATGGCTCAATCCTTGATGCGATTCTCGCGTCACACTTGCCACGGCTCAAAGATCCGCCGCTTATCTTAACTGCGTTCCTATTCGGTCGTAATAGACTTGTTGGTGGCTCCACATAGCTGAGCTTAAATTTCAAACTCTAAAGAAAACTTGTAACTGTCGTTACAATATAAACCAACAAAATATTCTGCAGGGACCGACAAAAAGCGTCGTTATAGGCGACGTGACGATACAGCCTAATAAGTCGTTATAGCTGAATTCGAATGCACGTAAAGATAAGAATTCTGCCTGGACTGGAGAAAAAGCGTCGATATAGTATAGGCTAAGTCGTAATAGGCGAATTCCACTGTAGTAATTCTGAAATCTAATTACTGTTTTCCGTTTTGCAATCGAACCCAGGGATGTCGGTTGCATAAGACTTTCTGTTATTTATTGCGCACTGCACGGGGGAAGGCCTACAGACTGTTTAACCCTTAATTTCGTTAAGCAAAGAGTAAAGATGAGTACCTCTCGCAAGCTTTTAAATTGCCGTTCTGTTTTTGGTCACTTACCAAGATTCTGAAGTCTACGATACAGCTTCTTGGCAACGAAATTGAACTTCGCGTACGATGAATCACCAAGACCCAGTACTGCGTAAGTAACGTCAGACAAACATGAAGAGGGCAAGTTCTTTCTCATCACGAACTTCCAGAATTTCTGCTCAAATAAAATACAAAGGGCAGTAAGCATCAACTAAACCGCTTCCACGAAACCCGAAATCTAACTCGTAACTTCTACTTCAACCTTCAATAAAATTCCCTTACAAGTCGACTAAAACTTTCTGTAACAGGCAGCTTTTTGCTTGGACACGAGCTCAGACATTTTTTTTTTAATTCGGTCTTTCAACAGGGAAAGTACCAACGTTTTAAAACAACATATTCGTTCTCTCCAAACTTGATACAAGTTTTCGAAAGTCAAAGAAGCTTTGCAGTGTTATTGTGCGTCTTTTCCTGCATTCGTTTCCCTTATCACGCAAGCGATTGGGACACACAGCAGTGGAATGTCAGTTAATGCAAGACTGAAATTGAGTTGCACAGTGAGCTTAAAACAAATGTGTCACTGACGTCACACCATCGATAGGTTGACCAACGCTCGGAATTGTGTTATTGTAATTTGATAGTCGTGCTTCGCAATTAATGTTACATGAGCAACGTAAAAAACGTAACTGCTAATGTATAATAAAAACCTTGCTTCTTTTACCTCGAAAAAATGTGCTTGTTTTTCAAACTGTTGTGAACGCTAATCCCGACACACACTTGACACAAAAGCTTTTCTAAACCTTTCCGGACAGCATATTTTTACAACATGATACAGTTAGTGACCCTTACACACAGCTGGACGCGTAGCTGGAGTTGCACGAAGTTAACGCACTTTTACATGAACTAAGCTACCTGCAACTCCAATTAGTTTTACAACTGCAAAGAAAGCAATACAAAAGCAAAACAATGTCACGAGTACACGATTAATTGAATCAATCCAAGAAAGCAGTTAATTCAACGTAGGGCAATGACCCACTGATACTAGCAATCAAGACACATTTTGTGACGACGACGAAACATACGGGAAAAACTTTTGCAGTTTTACAAAAATACCCAAAAGAACCGTATTTTTAAAAAACGACATGCGTTTTGTTTTTTACGAGGTGAATTCCTGAGTATCTGACGTCGCAGCGAAATTAGGAAATATGAATCGGACAAAGTGCTTTTAAAACAAACAGAAACAAGCCGTTGAAATAAAGCGCAAAATTGCTTAAAGGATACGGGTGTCATTGCAGCAGAACTATATGGATTAACTTGGTCTATACCTTCATATTATCCGGCGGTTCGCCTTGACCAGTGGTGGCACAAATAAAAACCACAAGCTTTTCGTTCACCAAATCATGTATGGGGTAATCGTCCAGTGCTTTAACAGTGCACCTGAAGATGGCGACGCGACGTGTTACGTATGCACCACTGGTATCATTACTGCAATTAGACGCTCACAAAGAATTAAATAGTTGCCAGACGTATCCACACTGATAGTTTGCTCATTTCACCTCACGTAAAGGCATGACAATTTTTCATATCAAGCTGAACTAGACTCGTGATACAAGCAAAATTTTTTGCAACAGTGGCGGATCTAGGCTTGTTGTTTGAAGGGGTAGTCGGGGAAGGAATTAAAAAGCAAAAGAAACCAATTTTTAGAGGCTGAATTCTGTAAATGGAGCGCCATGGTCGTTTGTGGAAGAGTTGCAATAAACTGGTTAACTAGATCCGCCACTACTTTGCATTTACAACTTGAAAAACTGTTGGTTATGCAACTGAATCTTGAAAAAGTTTGTAAACTACTTCGCACAGAAAACCTGTTAATTGCACTTTACTAGTTTTGTCGCTACAGTATCGTACTATGAAAGACATTACAGGCACACTCAAAAATAGTGATTAGTGAATAGAATGTATGCGGCTAGTTAACATTGCACCAACTACGAACGACACCACAAAGAAACTTTTCTATACTGGTAGCATCATTCATAAAACAGCGGCAAAAAAATAAATGAGCAGGACAGACAAAAACAGTGAGGCAAGCAACAATTGCAACCCGAACTTCTACCTACACAAATGGATAAAATCAGTTTTATGATGGTGGGTTTGAAAATGATGAATGCTTAGTTAAAAACTGAATTCATACATGTTCCGCAATTACTTCGCAATGCCAACTTTAGAGATTTTGGGGATCTGTGGTGCGAACAACAATAAATTAACACAAAGACGCGAATCGTAATTTCTGGGGATTTATCACGCGCAATATTGTGCGCTGCAGCTTATCACGCGGCAGCGTTGATGTATAAATACATGTACATCCAAAAATAAAAACACAGCATGTGATGCTGTTTATGCATAATCTTCTAGTAGCAGTGGTCACAACAGCAGCCCAAACTACAGCCAGAAGAAATCACACCTCATATTTGAGCTTTCTGTGCTCGGAATTTAATGTCGTGTGGACTGTTAGGTACCTAACAGTAACGGGTTTGTTGCAGTCTGACACACACTCCAGATCCAGACCTGGTGTATTTAGAAAAAACTGACACACTCCCAACCTGGTGTCTTGTAAAAACTCACTTGAACGAAGTTCCCCGACTCAGCATTGCTATTCTTTCACTTGTTTCTTCAGCAGTTCCAGTCTGACTTCCATACAAGACAAGGAATTTCTTCCTTTTAATGTTAGCCATAAAAACGTTGGATGATTGCTGATGTACATTAACTACATAAAACATAAACAAACAAATCTCTGAAACATCATCGCTGCTTATCAGAATTAAAAGTGTCAACTGTTAAACACGTATCGTGCAACAAGATCGGCATGCATTTTTTTGGCAACAACAATCGTTAGGTTCAACCTTCCATAACAAGTTCACAGCTGTTAGTCAACCAAGCTTTGTAAGGCAAAACAGAAAAAGTTTCATGTTCAGAATCTGGTTCTTTTATTTTTGCTGGCGACTTGATAGCAGGGTTGCGGAGTCGGAAGTGAAATATCCGACTCCGACCTTTCCAAAATTTCCGACACCGACTCCTCAACATAAAGGGAATGAAATTTGGTTGTTAAAACCAATGGAAATCGTGGTTCACAGCAAGAAATCTTCTGTTTCAACAAAAAGTTTCAAAAGAATCTACCATTTCAACAGGAATTCCCAATTTAAGAGTGATATAAAAAATGATCCAATTGGACATCCAGAGTTGGACAAAAAAATCCGACTCCGACTCCACTCAAAACCCTCTGACTCCTTATGACTCCGCAACCCTGCTTGATAGGGTAATTATCATTTCAGCACATTCAAAACAAAACAGGGCCGTTTTAACCTGCACTACTGCTTTTTGTAGCTGCACTGGCCCGACTCTGTGTCAGCTCTTACACTACTGAGGTCGCTCAAGAGGCATTTCATTATAATTCAACACATCATGATAACCACTACGTTTCAGAATTTAATGATTCTAGTATATGTTATAGAAGAGCAAAAATGAATCACAACAAAAAAAGAATCATCAAAATCGGATCAGTGGTTTTCAAGTTATGGTCTTTTGAAAATTTGGCCACCACTAGCTGGCGCTCTTTATCCACTGAAACAAATTTGCAATTTTCAGCTTATACTCAAGGTAAAAGGTTAAGTGAAGTGTTGATTCCACCATTTTTTATAGTGCAGAATTAAAAAATGAAGTCCATTTTAACCTACAGGCAGTAGTTAATTAGTTATGAGGCTTTTTATTATTTTGGGAGAGGTAAAAATAACCCCCCAAAATTCCCATGTGGGTAATAAAATACCCCCTAAATTTTTTTGTTAATTGGTAGTTCTTAGTATGTGCTTTCTTGTAATGGTTAATTTTTAGATGAGACTTGTATACTTTTTGCATAATACTATTTCACTTTACGTAAAAAAAATCAGTACAGCCGCTCTGACTATTGCAGTTTTTGAAGTTATTATGACGCTTGCCGTGTGATTTAACAATGCTGATTAGATAGTTTTGTATTTGTTATGGCATTACTGTTTAACAAAAGGTAAACTGCATTGCTGCACATAATTAAATAAACAATATTAGTATATGACATACAGGGCCAAAGATGGGCTTCATTTTTGAGCTCAGCATCATGAAAAATGATGGAATCAACACATCACTAATATTTTTGTTTGTGTAAGTCAAACATGGAAAATTTGTGCAGTGCTTGAAGAACACCACTTTGTAGTAGTCAAAATTTCAAAAGCTAATGTTTTGAAAACCATTGATCTCATTTCGATTAATGTTTTCATTTGACTTATTTTTGCTCTTCTGCAACATGTAAGCAACTTAGATCAACCAATTCTGAAATCTGGTGGTTAAGTTGATTTGTTGAGTTATATGCAATAATTACAGTGCAAGCTTATCACAACATTTTACAACTTCATTGAAATTGTTCAAATTCAGGTATACATGTAAAAATTTCTTTTCAAATACACACTTAATCTGGAAAACTACAGGATAATAACAAAAATGTTTCACAGTGAATGCCAGCATTATATGCTGTATCTAACTGCATCACATTTGTTAATTACCAGGCTTTAATCAAAATAAAAAACTAAAAGTTATAACTGGAATGGCAAGGGCACATAATAACTATTTCAAAAAGTTGTCTTTCTTTAGAAAACACAATTGTACAAGCACTGGAAATAATATTTTGAAGTTCTTTATATTAAAATATATAGTATATCATTCGCAAAGTTATTAGAACACTGGTAATCAAGTATACAGACAAGAACAGTTTCAGGTGAAGTCAAAAATACCCCACAGCAAATTTAAAGCCTCATTTAGTTACCATAGTTAAGCATCATTCAGCTGCCAGTGCTTAAAGGTCAGTTTTCTAAATGTTACCCAAAGTTTCTCTTTGAAATTACACAGATCTTATAACACAGAATACACAATTAAGGATTTCAATTATAGTTGCACATTATATCTGCACAATGAGTCAAAACATCTTTGAATCTTCTGTTGCTCGGTATTGGAAATAGTGCATTTTATATTAACAGCACAAATTCCATGCAGCGGCTAACTTGGTTTGTGGTATTTTACATAGAATATGTGCAGAAGAAACCCAATATTTATGTTGACGTGCCGGCCAGTAGAATGTTGTTGATGGACAGGTTGGATGATGAAAATTGAAGTATATATCACATTCCTTTGAAGATATTTCATTGACAATACCTATGCACCACTGATCATCATATGTGCATGATACGTAGGACGTGATTACCACATCAGAAATGCACATGGCAGGAATAGCACTGAGAAAGCTGAATACCACTAAAACTAGTTTCAACTGAAACTGGTTTAAATTTTAAAATGCCAACATTGACAGATGCAAAGTGGTGAAACGACCTGGTAGAGATATGCAAGAGCATGCCTTTCTTCCAAAAAAGGCTTAGCCAGTGCAAGTTCTTCTTTTGACTGCAGAATATGTCTGCGATGCAACGGATACTTCCTTTGCAAAATGAGTAAACTGCTTGTACAGACAACAGTTGATTGTCTACTGGTCGCATAAAACTCTCTTATTAAGTATCAGTTGCATTACAGACACATCCTTTGATCATGAAGAAAAACGTGCACTGTCTAGATCTTTTTTCGAGGAAAGGCATGCTTTGCCGATACTGCACCAGCTCAATTCACCACTTTGCATCTGATAATGTTGGTATTTCAAAATTGATGCGGGTTTCAGTTGAAACCAGTGTTTGTGGTATTCATAACTTTTCCAGTGCTATTCCTGCAATGTGCATTTCTGATGTGGCAATCATGTCATATGTTTATGCATATATGATGATCAGTGGTGGATGAAATCTGTTTAAATAAAGGGGACATATACATATGTCAATTTTCTTCATCCAACTGGTCCATCAACAACATTCTACTGGCTGGCTTGTCAAGATAAATGTTGGGTTCCTTCACAACGTATTTTAAGTAAAGTTCCACAACCCAACTTAGCTGCTGCTGGAATTCGTGCTACTAACATAAAATACACTGCTTCCATTAATGAGCAACAGAAGATTCAAAGATGTTTTGACTCACTGCGCAAGAAATAACATGTAACTAGAATTGAAATCCTTTATTGGGTGTTCTGTGTTATTAGATCCGTGTATTTTCAAGGAGAAACTTTGGGTAATATTTGGAATACTCCCTTTAATGACAAACACTGATAGCTAAATTAAGCTTTAAATATGCTGTGGGGTGATTTTGACTTAATCTGAAACTGTTTTTGACTTTTTGTTTGTATACTGGATTACCATTATTCTAATTAGTTTGTGAATGATGTACTATATATTTTAACATGCAGAACTTCAAAATATTATTTCCAGTGTTTGTACAATTGTGTTTTAGAAAAAAACACTAAAAAACACAGCTTTTTGAAATGGTTATTATGTGCCCTAGCCATTCCAATTATAACTTTTAGTTTTTTTATTTTGATTAAAGCCGGTTATTTAACAAATGTGATGCAATTAGATATAGTATATAGTGCTGGCAATCAGTATGAAAATATTCTGTAGTTTTCCGGATTAAGTGTGTATTTCAGAAGAAATTTATACATGTATATCCGTATCGGAAGAATTTTAACAAAGTTGAAAAATATTTTGATAAGCTTACATTGTAATCATTGCATGTAACTCAACAAATCAACTCAACCTCCAGATTTCACAATGTGTTGATCCAAGTTGCTTACATGTTGCAGAAGAGCAAAAATGAGTCACATGAAGCAGATTCATTGAAATGAGATCAATGGTTTTCAAAACATTAGCTTTTAAAATTTTGACTACTACAAAGTGGTGCTCTTCACCCACTGCACAAATTTTCCATGTTAGACTTACACAAACAAAAATATGAGTGAAATGCTGATTTAAGCACTGTCTGTGCACACTGCACAAGTAACAAAAATCAGCACGCATTGATGTTATTTAATGGAAATCGATTTCGCCATACGGCATCTTCAGTCCAAGTAAAGAGTTAAAAGTAAAAATGAGTGGAAATACGCAAAGCAGTGATTATTACGAAACAACGACAAAGGTTGCATGAAAAACATATTGAGCTAACGTTTGCCACAAGTAGAGCTTCCAAGTATTGAAATGCTGATTCCATCATTTTTCATGGTCCTGAGCTCAAAAATGAAGCCCATCTTTGGCCTTGTATGTCATATACTAATATTGTTTATTTAATTATGTGCAGCAATGCAGTTTACCTTTTGTTAAACAGTAATGCCATAACAAATACAAAACTATCTAATCAGCATTGTTAAATCACACGGCAAGCGTCATAATAACTTCAAATGCTGCAATAGTCAGAGCGGCTGTACATATTTTTTTTTACGTAAAGTGAAATAGTATTATGCAAAAAGTATACAAGTCTCATCTAAAAATTAACCATTACAAGAAAGCACATACTAAGAACTACCAATTAACAAAAAAGTTTGGGAGGTATCTTGTTACCCACATGGGAATTTTGGGGGGTTATTTTTACCTCCCTTAAAATATTAAAAATCCTCATAACTAATTAGCTACTGCCTGTAGGTTAAAATGGACTTCATTTTTTAATTCTGCACTATAAAAAATGGTGGAATCAACACTTCATTTAACTTTTTACCTTGAGTATAAGATAAAATTGCAAAAAGGCTGTAACTTGAAAACCACTGATCTGATTTTGATGATGCTTTTTTTGTTGTGATTCATTACTGTTCTTCTATAACATATACTAGAATCATGAAATTCTGAAACATAGTGGTTACATTTTTGTCATAAATTTGTTGGATTATAATGAAATGCCTCTCAATGAAATGTGCGACGCACCACAAACGAGATGTGTACTAAGAATATCACCTATGTGTGTGGTGCAAACAAGCAGTAATATAGTGATCACGACATGTGATTTCTATTGTTGCTTGCTACCACACTTTGAAACACTGCACGTTTGCCAATCAACCAATCGCAACAACATGTGGAAAATTTAACAGACAAAATCAAGTTAAAAAAAAACAACCATTTAAAACGTTTTTCAAATAAAAGCTTTCAGTAAAAGCCTTGATCAATTTAAGAATGATCCAGTTTCAGTCAGGGTAATTCCAAATACATAATTTGTACAAACATTCCTGCAGCAGGCAACATTTAGAACAATTACTAACCTGTTACTTGAAGAAAAACCCATTGTAAAATTTCCTCTTAAAAGAATCTTTCACATTGACCTGATTGTAGGGACACTAAAAACAAGCAACTAGATGTAACATTTTGCAATTAATAACCACCCTTCATTTTTAACTATTATACTTGGAAAAAATGGATGGAATTGGTGTAGTAAGGCCATTTTGAGATAGGCAAGCAGAATCATAGTTTAAATGCATACAGCATAAAGAAAAACGTTTTATCATTAGAATTTAGTTGTGAATATCAGTATCCAGTTTAGCACGAAAACACATTGAATCCACTCTATACTTGACTTTCCAAGAAGCCAGGCATCCACACTCCACAGTTTAAAAAATTAAAGTTCATGGTTACAATGATTTTGTTAGTTTCAACATCAAGCGTATCATTCTAAATGAAAAATACTGGCATAATACAATAATGGTTGTGCTAATTCCTTCCCTGTGCCAACTCTTCTGACAACCACAATGCAAACTCAATGCATGATTGATTTTTACACTCCAATACCTGGCACTAAACCTAACAAAAATGCTTCATCCAAAATTGATGTACACACTTAAGTCAAAAATATTAACACTTAAAACAGTTTTGGTTTGTAAAGCTACACAATCTGGGGAAAAGGTCTACTTACATGTCTGCATGCAGATCCACAACACTTTTTTCTTCGCACGTGAGCTTCGTGTGTTATTACAAGATGCTTTGTTTCTGGATCTTCATAAAAAGTTTCTCCCAAAAACACTGCACGATTGTGACAACGAATGATTTCCCTATCTTGTTTGGTCAAACTTGACTGATTTGTTGAATAAACACCAAATGACTGCCTTAAGTGGGTGAGTTTTTTTTGACTAACGCTTAATGTAAAAATCAAACAATTTAATTTCTTAATCGGAATCATCCAGTACTGGAATAAGAACCACAGAAAGTCCATAAATGTTGATTTCTAGCCAAATAAACACTTCTGAAAAATGATTTCAATCATGCAAAAGAACCTATTTCTTAAACTAAGCTTCTGCAGGAAATTTCTTGGCCCATGCCATGTTTCATATCATAATACAAAGAATGAAGTGATAGACAAATGGTGCTCAGAACATGGTAACATGACATAAATTCCTCTCTTAACCCCAATTGAAAAAATGTCCATTTTCTTCCAATATAAATTCAAAACAAACATCATTAGAAGAATTACTTGTATGCTACGCAGCACACCCAGAATTATTTGAATTATTTGAAGCATGAGGATGTAAACTCCGTTGTTAATACAGCTTTTCCGGTGAGAAGAAGCAACACAGGGCTATGAATCTATTCTGCATGGCTTTGAATTATGAACTTAAATAATTATCAGATTGCAATAAAAAGACACCAGAAATAGAGCAAAGCACATTTTAGCAACTAAAGAAGTAGGTACTTCACACAATCAAAACTCAGTGAGGTTTGCCACCTCTTCTGGTGATGCAATCAGAAGCCCAACTGGTAAGTGTGCAAAGCAGCAAGCAAACATGGAGATCACATGCTGTGATCACTCTACTATTACTTGTTCATGCCACTTAGGTATAGGTTTTGTTCTTTGCACACATCCCATTCGTGGTGTTTTGTGCATTCAGTATCATGCTGAACAAGAGGTTGTAGCACTAGCATTAACATGCTGATTCATGTCTTAAATATTTTCTCAAATGCTCTTGTCCAAAAGTACTGTTCGGCATGATGTACATCAACAAGAAAAAATGCAGTGCTTGCAGAAAATGAAAGAAGTTCATTAACTCTTCAGCTCACAATATATGTGTAACTTCATTCCTGTATATTCTGATAAATGAACACACTAATACACAGCCAATCTCAACATACCACTATATGTTATGACAGAGTAATTGGTATAATCTGTTCATCGCAATGGCTGTTAGTTTCACTTCACAGCAAGCTGTTAATCAATGAAGATACAGCAGATTGGAACAAAAATATTACGAATATTACTGACTAATATTTTCCGTTTACTTCTTTGTCTGCCTGGCTCATTTGCATTGTTTGTGTAAAAACCATTTGGTCTGGTGCTTAGGCACATTACAATAATTGCTGTTTGCCATCAACTAGACACTGCTTGCAGTTGTAGTGCATTAGAGCAGAGTTAATTTCTACACTTGGCAGCATAGCAGCCCTTACCAAATCTCATATCAACAAGATATTTTTAAACAAACTGTGTTTAAATCCCCTAATTTAATTTTATGAAGTTATCAACTAATCTTAGTATTTTTTGGTATGGAAACATAATGCCTAGTCAAAATGTATGCCATGGATAATGAATGATTTTTATTGTGAAAAATAAACTGTAATGTAAGAAACCAATTAGAGTGACTTAAATAAACTAAGTAAAAACATATCTAATAGCTTCAGCATTAAAAGTTACAAGCTAAATATCAGCTATTTTGCAAGTTCTGGTGATGTGACTTGACGTGGTTTGCATAAATAGTTTCTACTTTTGATCAACATAATCAATGGTTTTTGGTTCATGTTTTGTTCCTTGGTTGGACCTAATTCAACTTAGTAACAACTTAGCCTACTTTGTCTTTTAAAGCTGTGATTGATTTTTACTCAAATCGGAAATTACATCTTTCTCAAATCTAAGACCTAATAAACATCTGTGATATGCTTTTTAACTACGCAAAGTATTTGAATTTTTTCACAAACAGCAAGAGCCTTTTTAGTTGCATCAAACTATTTGTAGATGACATTTAGAGATTTTCTCTTAATGTAGTGCTACACTGGCAGTTCTCTTGCTTAATGCTATTTTTTTAATGAAAAAGTTGAAAGTTATAGATCTAACAAAATCAAAAGCAGCTGCAATCATACTCTGCTGACCTTCAGTCTGCATTATTGTAAAATCAAAGAGAGACATAATAAAACACAAGAACTTTTAAATGTCATTTTCAAGAGCTAAACAGATACAACTGCTGGGATATCTACCTCTGATAAAACAAGCTACCACTGACAGAAAATTAAATCATAGAAGCTTTTAGAGAATTGCCTTTGGTTTTGTAGTATGTGAAAGTCCATATGAAAATATTACTAACACTGTTTTCTATCTATTGCACCAAAAACATTTGCTGTATTGCCACTGTGGGTTAATACTCCATGAATATATATTCATAATATATGTATATTAAGAGATAAATGTTCTTTCAGTTAACAGATTTTCAAAAAAGACATGTATTAATATCATCACACCACAAAAACCCTAACAAGTAGTTCATATTAAATCTCTAAATTCACCTTCACCCACATGTTATGTTGGTTGAGATTTTAAAAAGTTAACATAGGGAATATTTGCACTTTTATATTATTTGAGGACATGAAGCTGTGATTGAACAATCAATACGTTATAGAAAGAAAATCACTGGCATTGCACACATATATATTGTCTGAAAATCATTCAAAATGCAAGATGAAGATAGAACGTTCTTGTGATGGTGAACTGTGAACATGCAGTAACAAAACAATGTTTGAATTAAATAATTTAAATTCACATTGACTGTTCAACAAAATGCTTGCTGCTAATTTTTCTAAGAACTACACCAGGCAGAAAGACAGCAATAGCAACAAAAAACAATCCCAACATAGTTGATGTAGAAAATACATCATCTAATGAAGCCATTGAAGAAAGAACTGAACCAGTTTGGACACACACAAAGTTATAAGGCATTAGTCCAACAAACACAGACAATGAAAAAAGCAGGATTGGAACACCAATGATTGGTGAGGCCATGTTCAAAAACCAATTTGGGCTCATTGGAAAAAATCGTGCTGATAAAAGAAAGAACAGTAGACGATCTTCATTATCTTTTACTTTAGCCTGAAGTTGCAGTAAACGATCAGGAAATTTCTGCATCAAGATCTGTCTTCCAAACATTCTGGAAAGAAGAAAACAGCATGATGCTCCTATAGTGGTAAGACAGCAGACCAAGGGGAAAGCAACCCAGATTCCAAAGAGTGCTCCAGCTAAAATGTTCATGAAAACTGATCCTGGAATAGCAAATGTTTGTTTGTAAATGTAAGCTGAGCAAAACAACATCATGACAAGAGCAAAATTTTCTTGTTTCAAATGCTGCAAAATACCAGTTATTTCCTTCAGGTCTTCCAAGTCATGTGGAAAATGCAACTGATTTTCTTCAGTTGTGAACAATGTACTTAAGAAGTACAGCCATCCACTAAACACAATGAAAATAGATAATAACCCAAGAAGGGATCTCTTGATGTACATTACAAGGTTTAATCCACTCTGTTAAGAAAGAACACATATAAATGTCTCACAAACTGAAGTATATACCACATATGTGTTTGTAAAACTGCAAATTTCCAAAAGATATTATTTTAACACATTCAGTGCTGGAGGTTTTCTCCATGGAAACCAGGATAGCAGGTCATTTTCTAACACACTTGGAAATTAAAGCTCAAACAAGTGCTTCAACAGTCAAAGCTGCTATTTATCTTCATAGTTTTTGTATATAACTTGCACAAGAATTTCAGCTAGTATTCAACAGAAGCCAGACCCATATTTGCACATAGTCCCATATATGTTCCATAAAAACCAATTCTGTATAGGTACGAGTATGTAGGCCAATATAGAATGTGTTCACAAATCACTAAATAACCAAACAAATCCAACATGTTGCAACTGTTCTTTAACCTTGTATAGATTCACACCTACCAACACAATTATTAAGTAATTCTCTGAGATTATGTTTGAATAATAGCTGACGATAGGTAAATTCTGTATAGAGATCTTAAGTGTCTGATCCTTAGCTATGAAAAGATTCCTTTTGATAGACAGTAAATCTCTGAACTTGTTCCTAAAAATCCAATGTATGCTGAGTCAAAAAATCATGTATGGACTGATGAAGATGTACACAGTCTCATATCATTCCACGATAACCAGAAAAACCGTTAACATTTAGTGCAGTAAACCACTTACAATTTTAACTTTATATGTCAGTTTCTGGACTTATTTTATACAATGCTTTTGTACACATACTTGGTAGTTGTAGCAATGAGACCATTACAGTCTTCATTGAAAGTCACAACGAGATGAAATACTTGATTTAAGTTCTGTTCCAGGGGTATTGTTTCCATTGCACAATTTTAAAACACATCTTGCTTTCATTACAGCCAGTAGTTCCTTCATTTATAGCTTTAAAGGTTGTTTATGCAAAAACAGTCACAGAACATCACACTTTTTCAACAAGTATCTGATAAGGTCCAATGCAAATACTCTAATTTGAGCCACATACTATTCTGTCATTTTACTCATTGCTCTATAAAATGAAGAATGCTTCAAAGACAGTTGGTAAAACTGGTTACTCTGCAAAAGTGTTGATTTATGTAAAGCACACACTCCAGAACAAGGGTCTCAAACATGTGGCCCCTAATGCTTTTTACGAATTTTCAAATGATTAACATTCAAGGTACTTAGTTCATTCAAAATGTTTGGCCAGTGAGAGAAGTTCCTTTCAAACAAATGTAGAGACTGCTAGAAATGATTTGCATATAACTCATGATACCTTTTGTAGGAAACAAGATGTATAAGCTGTTTCCAGTAAGGTACAGGCATCATCATTGTTGCATCTGCATTATAATGCAGCCCTCAGTTACTTTATAAGTCCTCATTTAGCCTTCAGAGCAACTTGACTTTGAGACCCCTGCTCTAGAAACAACAAGGTGAAAATACCAGTAAAGTTTTTGATGCAAATTTGTTAAAAAATTCTCACACATCAAGATGCAAGACAAGCTCCAAATCAAAAGTACAACCATGAAAAAACATTGGATTATCAAATTTTTGATGCATTTCTATGACTGTTAAAAATAAGCTTCAATTTCAATGTTTTTCTTTTCTTGTGGTGCATCACTTGTCATTTCCCCATTATCATAATACTCAAAATATGCAAATGCTTAAAAATCAATGGAGCCTTAGAAGAACAGAATGTGAAGACAACAGGTGCAGCTAACTGTCATACAATTTTTGCCTGTGAAAGGATAGTTTAGCTCAGGGTTTTTTTAAGGTGTTTTAGGGACCCGATTCGGGTCCCTGGAATCAGAGAAAATCATCATCGGGTGTCTAGAATCAGAGAAGTCGGGTCCCTACAAGTACATACCAGGTACCTAACATTTTCCTTAAAAAAAACTGGTTTAGCTATTTCTTCACCATAGTCTCATGCAAGTTTGAATATTTTTATATCTATATTCATAAGTTTTGCAACTCCACATTTAGCACTTTCTAACAGCATCATGGCAAAAATTGAGCATCATTTTATAATAGGAACTGTCAAGATTTGTTTCCAGTCCATGATTCAACACTTTGTGATTCTTGTAAATCACTACCAGGAGATACAAGAGTTTGGTTCACACGTTTACCAAAACTATTGTTTTCTAAATGTTTTACACGTTCTGCTATCAGACTTCTTTTTGCAATGTTATCTTTCAGTTCATCCAACGTTGGTGCATCTTGTCGATTATATCTAAGCCAAGAGTTCCATTCTGTAGTAACTTCATAAGATGTGGATGCACGTTGTATTGCACTGGGTGGAACCACAATCCTTTTTGGTTTGGTTTGGCTCAGCAAACCCAAAAAATATCTCTGTGCTGGTATTTCAAAATAAGTATTTCCATCTAAATCCTTTCCAGCAAGAACTCGTTCAGGATGCAGTTTCAAAGTTCTAGACACAAACTGAGCAGCACGTTGTACAAGAGATACCATTTCGACACATGTTACTGAGAACCACTAATCACTTTGAAAATTGTGTCCACAGAAGTCTAACAACAATACACTACCCTTAACTCAGACGTTTGATACAAACATGAAAAACAGCCAACAACCCTGCTTAAAAAACATAAAAATGGGTCAATCACACACATTGTCGGCTACACTAATCACAAACTTCAATGCAAATCATCTTGTAACAGGCATCTTTTTCTGTAGCATAACTAAACATGAACAACATATTGTTCTTTTTTTATTTAAAAAACTGTTTTGAAAGCCATCAAAAGGGTAAATTCTTAATGCCCAAGGTGTGTAAATTACTAGCATCTTCACATCAAATTCTTAGCGAAGACCTTACACATCAGATCTTAGTGTTTTGACAACTAACTAAGATAATATTTGCACAATGTACAAAGTATGTGCAATGCACATACATAACAAGCATAATTAACAAGAAAACACATAGCTTTGAGACCTTGCTGCCATGCAAGGGGTTATTGGTTCAAGTCATACCTTGGTTGTATTGCTTTTTATACAGTGCACAAGACACTTTTGATGTTCTCACACAAGATTGTATGCTGAAAGTTTTGAAACCTTTTGCTGTACATTCTTAAAAACTTTTGAAAAGCAGGCACGGGTTAACATTTAGGGTTAGGGTTTTGGATTAGGGTATAGATTTACAGTTATCATTTAGGGTTAGAGTTTAGTGTTAGTGTCTAAGGTTAGGGTTAGTGTTGAGATTTAAGATTACAAAAAAATTCAAAGTCACTATAGTCCTTTGTTCTGAGAATCAACTCACATAGAAGTGGTCACATATTTCACAGCTAGGTCAGCCATTTCGATTGATACTTTTTTTAGTTTTTCTAAGGCAAAACCAAAATACAGTTGTTAGACACTGCCATTATTTTAACACAGAATAGCTGGGAATAACTGCGTTTGCATTAGACCTTATATGGCAGGGGTCAGCAACCCGTGGGCATGGTTGATTGGTTTAAAGCATTTTATTTAAATAAAGCAATAAAAGTTACAAAATCGTATGCATTTTCATAGTTTTGTGTGATTTCCATGACACATTTAATTAACATTCTACTGTAATAGGTTTTCACTTATTAGTATAGAAGGCAGAAGAAAGTTCTTATGATGACACAAGTTAAAAGCATTATTTTGTAGTTACTTAAGTAACAGAAAACAATGCAGAAAAAAGGTGAAACAAAAATTTTACATGTTTGTGAAATGAGGCGTTTCACAAGGTTATGTACTTGGACCTTTGCTTTTTCTTACATACATAAATGGTACACCTAAGCATCTTCATTTACTGCTAGAATATTTGCTGATGATATTAATTTACATGTGTCTGTACTCTGTATCCAATATGAAAATTTACTCAGTAAAGTTGAAGATGAACTTCAAAATATTGACCACTGGATTAAAGCCAACAAACTGCCTATTAATTACAACAAAATTAATTACATAACATTGTATTACATAGACCTAAACAATTTATGCCAGGGTGAAAAAAAATTGTTTTGAAATTGAAAAAGTGGCCCTTTGAAACAGTTGGCAAATGATCCAAAACTCCTAATTTGATTGAAATTTTTCAGTTGCTCCCTCTAGTGGTCGACCAACACAAGGCTAAAGGTCATGCAGCGGTCAAATTTGGTGAAAATGCTGTAACTTTGTAATGTCATGGATTGCACCAGAGACCTCAAATTGGTGTCAAAAGAAGCAGAATCATAAAGTTTCTTTCTGTCCCTAAAAGAACTTTTTACCCTACAGTATTTTGTCTAGAAATGAAGATCAAGATATTATCAAAAATTGGTATTTTAAGAGTTACAACGAGTGAAATTTTGGCAAGAACACATTGCAATTAGCAAGCCTTTCTGTTTAAACAATGAGTCACTATGAAACATCTCCAAAGCATGTTGTTATCAACTTGTTATCAATGCATCACCTCACAATATACAAACTAGATACACATTGACATTCAAAGTGGGAAAACCTCTGCCAAGTTCTCCTAACTATAGCAGCAAATTGCACCAAAACATATGCTCTATCTGTAAATAATATGCAGCTGTTCATTATATTTGGAAATCTCCTCAAAAAATGTAACAAAAAGTTATTTGCTGATGTTACATGAATGCTTCACTTGGCTGAGTTTACTTATATAAATTTCTGAAACTTTCACTGAGATGCCTTTCTGGTTTTTGATTCATCACATTAACACGCAAACATTTAAAACCAACGGCGACGCCTGCTAAAATGAAGCATGCTTGACTGAGTATTATCAACAACAAAATACATAGCTATAAAAACAATAAAACCAACCAACACAAAATCTCTAGAACCTTTCCACCACTTAAACATTTTAAGCCTTCCCAAAATTTATACATTATCAGTAAGCAAATTCATGCACTCTTATCACAACAAACTGATTCCAAACCACTTTGATGAATACACTGTAGACCCGATATAACACGGAATCAGATATAACGCAGTTTGAGTATGGACACCGATTTCATAACTGATTTGTTGCGATACACTACTTTTAGGTAAATAATTTTAAACATCTCAAAATGTGCAGTCGCATACGGTTTCTTCACAATCCAGACCACATATGACTTATGTTAGGTATATCCCTGTAGAGACCATTGGGAAAGTTTCGGTCAAACTCTGAGCTACTACGCTTACGGTTCACCAAACGAGAGATCGCAAGCAAAAAGAATATAGACAAGCACTGAAACAGTCAACCCTGGACTCGTTTTTAGTATAAACATCACATTGTCATGGAAATACGTTCTTCTTGGTCATGACTATATACCATTTGTTACATAATAAAATACCTTGGTATAACGCGACTTACTTATAACATGGTCTGATGTTGTGGATCCCGACATCCGCTTTATATTGGGTCTGCAGTGTATTTCATTCCAATCAGCTCAATTGATTCTCACTCCACAAGACTACAAACCTTTAACAACCTATTTTTACCAAGAGTTAACTCTTCCTCAGGAAAATGTTCTCTTACCTTTTTTGGCCCAAAACTGTGGTCTTCAATACCAAATGATATTTGAGGACTTCGACCACGTTTACCTTTTTAAATGGAAACTGAAGAAACACCTCCTACATGATAAAGATACACATGAACTTTTGCAACATTTCACTTACCTAGAACCAAAATCAGTAAATTCTTGTATTTTGTAATTCTGTGTATTTTGTGTCAGTGTGTATATTTACTTTTTGCATTTTTTCTTCCCTGTGCACATCCCATTCTTTTCAGCATGAAAGCACACTCCATAGTTTTTTTCTGTTTTGCTTTGTTATTTTCTTCTGTACCTCATTAATTAGTTTTTGTTACTTTTTTTTCTTTTTATATTTTGCTTAAACATATAATATTCTTAACCACATCAAATTCCTGCAATTAAATTTGATCCACTCATCTGCGCACATAGGCATGCGCTTTCATCCGTACATTTTTTTCACCACGTTCTGTGTTTGTTTGTTTTCCTAATTGTGCTTATTTCATTCAAGTGTTGTTTTTCAAGACTTCTCAAAAACTGAAAAACAGGGTTGGTTGACTAGGCTAGGCTAGGCTAGATGACCGCCGTCCGTGTTGTTTACACTGATCAACCATTCGTTATTGCATTTTCATTTGCTCTAAATATCCACTATTGTGGTTGGATTGCGAAAATTCATTTGCTCTAAATATCCACTATTGTGGTTTGGATTGCGAAAAATCAACGAAAATTAGCAAGACTTAAAAAAGAACACAATTTCTCAATCTCTTTTTTTTGTCGTAGTGTATTATAAGATTAACGAGTCACTGCAATGTCATTATTTTCCTGTCAATTTCTTTAATTTTCCCGCGTTATTCCCCAATAGCCTGCAGTAGTTCAGACAACAACACCACCTGCGCTGGTTTCACGGTAAATTGCCAAAAAATGTTCATACAGATCACGTTCAAGACGGAGGAGTGAGGTAAGTATGACTTAACACGGAACAGAGAAGACAAAGAAACTATGAGTATTGTTAAGTTACAAGCAGGGTATTTTTTAAGGCGTTTTAGGGACCCGATTTGGGTCCCGAGAATTTCAAATCGGTCCCTAGAATCAGTGGTGTCAAAGCTGCTTGAGCACTTCATTTTATCGAACATCTCTGCTTTCCTTGGTACCACAGACAATCAGTTTGGTTTTAAGGCTGGTCATAGTACTGATCAATGTTCATTTTTGTTAAAGCAAACTGCCTCATACTTTGTAACCCATGGTTCATCTG
>Ga0210059_1003334_pt1 | contig 25623 bp, 17 predicted proteins | sample Ectturendosymbi2_FD_188042 | JGI IMG/M metagenome (GOLD analysis project Ga0210059, IMG submission 188042) | Ecteinascidia turbinata endosymbiont from Florida, USA - Sample 2 (SPAdes) (version 2) | ecosystem: Host-associated > Tunicates > Ascidians > Unclassified | place: Key West, Florida... | reverse complement strand
TTCCCTAAAAAACAGAGTTGCCCTGGAATTTTTCACTGTATTGAATATACGTTATACATTCAGGAATTTTGAATAACTCGCGCTTGCCCTGAAAAACAGAGTTACCCAGAAATTTTTCGATGTATGGAATATACTTTTTATATGCAGGAATTTTGAGCAACTTGCGCTTGGCCTGAAAAACAGAGTTGCCCTAATATTTTTCACAGCATTAAACATGTATTTTTTATTATTCAGGAGTTTTGAGTAACCTGCGCTTGCCCTAAAAAACAGAGTTGCCGTGGAATTTTTCACTGTATTGAATATACATTATACTTTCAGGAATTTTGAGCAACTTACGCTTGCCCTGGAAAACAGAGTTGCCCATAAATTTTTCGCTGTGTGGAATATACTTTTTACATTCAGAATTTTTGAGCAGCTTGCGCTTGCCCTGAAAAACAGAGTTGCCCTGATATTTTTCACTGTATTGAGCAGGTATTCTTTATTATTCAGAAGTTTTGAGTAGCCTGCGCTTGCCCTGAAAAACAGAGGGTGCCCTGCAATTTTTCACTGTATTGAATATACTTTTTACATTCAGGAGTTTTGAGCAATATGCATGCGCTTGCCCTGATATTTTTCACTGTATTGAACATGCCTTTTTAATCATTCAGGACTTTTGAGCAACTAGCGCTTGCCCTGAAAAACAGAGTTGCCCAAAAAGTTTTTCACTGTATGGAATATTCTTTTTACATTCAGAATTTTTGAACAACTTGCGCTTGCCCTGAAAAACAGAGGGTGCCTTGAATTCACTATTTGAATGTATTTTTTTATTATTCAGGATTTTTGAGCAACTTACGCTTGCCCTGAAAAACAGAGAGGGCCCTGAAATTTTTTGCTATATTGAATATATTTTTTATTATTCTGGAGTTTTGAGTAACCTGCGCTTGCCCTGAAAACAGAGTTACCCTGGAATTTTTCACTGTATTGAATATACTTTTTACATTCAGAATTTTTGAGCAACTTGCGCTTGCCCTGAAAAACAGAGTTGCCCTGGAATTTTTCACTGTACTGAAATACATTTTATGATTCAGGATTTTTGAGGAACTTGCGGTTGCCCTGAAAACAGAGTTTGCCCTGAAAATTTTTAAGCCCGGGGGGGGCGGCCGCCCCCCACCGACTCCCCGCCTCGTACGCCTATGCTGGAAAGGGTTGCTATATCTGGAGTCAGAAAGGATTGAAAACAGTTGTCTTGATGGATACGAAGCAAGGAAGACCATTAGCGCTTTAGTACTATTCCTTGTCGCGCCATATACAAACGGACGTTTTTCTTCCAGAGATGGCCAAAAGGTTTTTTCCAGGGGGCAACAGTGGGAAATTTCATTGTACCAACTCCGAATCTAAGAGAAAAAAATATTCTACTAAAAACTTAAGGGGGCCTTCGCCCATTTCCAACCCCCATGATTTGGAATACTCCATCACAAATATTGTGCGTGTTTTTGTAGAGTCAGGATTTGATAAGTAACACGATAGTTTTCGTCGTGCTTTGCGCTTTAAACATTTTCCGATTTATCAAACTTTGTTATTCGTTTGCTGTGTCTTAATATTTTGTTATTAGTTTTCAACATCTACTGTAGTCATAACTTTAGGGGAACAAAAATGTTAGTTGGTGCCAACACATTTGCCTGATTTTTCAGAATTTTTCCCGAAAAAAAGGAAGTGCTAAATTACCACCAATAAGTAAATGCAACAAAAGTTGACATTAGTGGGCAGAGCGCAATCCTTGAAGGGACACAAAACTATCAATTTCAACTTTTCAAGGTTTTTACAGCAAGCAGTGGTATCGGAGGCGGGGGTGCAAAAGCACCCCCAAACGTTTTGATTTTATTGAAAATTTGGGTAAAATCTGTGAAAATTTGGCCAAAATCCCTAAAAATCTGGACAAAATCCCTGAAACTCCGAACAAAATCCCCAAATATCTAAGCAAAATCCTTGAAAATCTTGGCAAAAATAGCGCCAAACGTAGTTTGGATTCAAATATGGCGCCCAACGATTGCAGCAAAACAAGTAAAGACCATTCTTTGGGAGGTCACACCAAAAAACGCTCGGAAAAAATTGCACGACTACTTTTTGGGCAAGTTTGGGAAAAGTTGGGCAAAAATCCTTTGCTTCCCTAAAAATGCGCTAGCTCCTACGCCTGTGACAGCAAAGTTTGAGCATTTTCTTAGTCACCAACAGCAAAGGTTTGCAAGAAACCTTGTTTAAATACTGCACTGAATCCAAAAAATATCATCAATGAAAATTTTTTTTAACTGTTATAAACACGTTAATCTTTCAGATTTATAAGATAACTTCAAAAAATTTAGCCCGATTTATTGGCTAATTGGGGCTGCGACCGCATCAACATCTCCTACGTGCTACGACTGTAATAATATATTTATAAAATTAAATTTTATCGTTTTCTTGGTTCTGCACAACACTTGTATCATTGACTTGACTTTTGTTTGGTTCATCAAAAGTCGCTGTGAAGAAAACTGAATATCGCTAAACTAATAATGTACCTAGAAGTTTGCAATGTCTTATTGTTAGCTCCACTACATTGCTCTGAAAGCGATTTGTTCAGCAAATCCCGTCCAATTTTGAGCCCCACCAGACAAGGAGAACTTTAATGTCTAACCTGTAACCATTGAGCTCAGCAGCCTAACTTTACTTACGAATTGAACCACTAAGCTCAGCACCTTTTTTTACAAATTATGCTGTTTTTTCAAGATCTATGAAATTACTAAGTAAGATTTGTAGAATCCGTGGCTTACTAAGAGATGTGGCTATTTCCAACATCATTAGGATATGGTGTTTATGCCTGGCTATCTGCTGATTTTGCATGTTTAGAAGCGCATACCGTGGAGATGGAGACTAAAGCCAATCCCCACTTAATGCATTCACCCTTAGCGAAAACTGCATTAAACTTCGATTAACCCGGATCTTCGCCGATACCGGATTACATGGTGTTACAATTGATTTCTAACGTTTCTCCTACTCAAAAACTTGTATAATCCGAATTATTTAATCCACAGCTTGTCTATTCCGGATGAAGCTTGCTCTCTTAACATCTCACAATCCAGATTTTCCCATCAGAGCAGTAGCGTAGCCAGCCCAAAAATTTGGGGAGGGCGAAAATGTTTGATTTTAGGCGAGTAACACCTATTTTGTTTGGGATACCGCCTCTCAAAGCACAAAATGACTATATGTTCTAAAAATTTGGGGGGCATGGTCCCCTTGGCCCCCCTGGCTACGCTTATGCGTCAGAAACAGTCCCATCGCCATAAGAGCCTTGCCACTTAAGCAAAGCTTAACTTCTATAAAATATGGATTGCAATACTAAGAATAATTTGCTTTTCTTCTATCCACCCGTGTTGTATTCTGTCTTATAATCATTTTTCAACCTCTTTCCGAAACTGCTTCACCGCGATACGCTCCAGGTCCGTACAAAACAGACTGGATGAGCAGAGTGAGTTTGTCGTTGAGCCACAGCAAGCTTTGTACTTTGCCACTGCGGACTGGCTTTTCATGCCCTGGCACGGAGAACATCGTTTTCAAAATATAGTAAACCTCGGTTAACCCGGATCTTCGGCAAAACCGGATAAAACTGGTATTACGAATGATTTTTAACGTGTTTCTTTATAAAACTCTTCGGTTTATCCGGATTTTTTAATCCGGATCTTCGCCAATGCCGGATAAAATTTTCTTTTTTTACATCTCGTAATCCGTTTTTTTGTGCACTTCCACGCTGATGTTTTATCAAGTGCACTGACTGGTCTCCAGAAAAGATTCGGCAGCTCTCAGACGCAACACAAGCGTGCTCACGATCACCAACGAACGTTCAGAATTATGATAACAACGGACGCAACTGAGCACAACATCCGATCCGACTAATCGTAGAGAAGATTATTACGTCACACGCGGGCATAGCATATCACGTTGAACATAACCCTCAAGGAACGCCGCCGCACCACGGTTCCAGCCTATTGATCAGTGTTGAGTTTGCGTGTGAAGAGCATTATCCCTGAGTGTATTGTACTCGGTAAGATGTCTGGAGGGCATTACCTTCCAAATTAAATAGAGTGACTGGATCGCAGAAATCTCTGTCAGTCCAAACTTCAAAATCCCAGATTTCTTCGCAGCCAGGTAGGCTGATCTAAAACTATGAACTTAAGACTGTTCATAACTGCCTGGATATGGCGGTTACTGATCTTTTGTACCATTGCAAATACATCACTAAATTCGTTGTGCTTCTGCGAAGGTTTGCTATTGGGTCGAAAATGTGTTCAATTTAAGCGATTTTCACCGATATCTCAGTACTTAGATGACGTCAGGCTAGAAACAACCATCTTCGGTTAATTCAGATCTTCGCCTAAACCCGATAAAATCGTCGGTCAAATCGAATCCGGATTAACCGAGATCCACTGCAATGTCCACATGTCGACCAGACCCGGAAATTTTGCGGCAGTCCCCCATTAGAGATTTCTTGATAGCCAAGCATTTAAAAAATCTACAAACGCAAGACTGCTCATATGTGACAGGTTACTACGTCTATGTCAGCATAATACATCAAAAAATTCGTTGAATTTCCACAGAATTCCATGGTTATGTCATTACTGCAATGGTTCTTAACCTGGGTTCGATCGACCCCCCAGGGTTCAACGGAGAGAAAACTCCTGCTGACGAAGCCCACGGGAAAGACTACTGTTGATTGATTTCATTTCAGTAACCCATTTTCACTTAGTTATATTGGGCAGAAATGGGGCTCGACCAGGAGTGGAGTGGGTGGAAACGAGGTTCCCACAACTTTTGACACTAGTACTTTACTTGAAGATTTAGATTACAATAAAACATGGCTGCGATCTCACAGATGTTCTAGCAACACGCAGATTCGCACTGTTAGTCAAAGTCTACAGTGAAACAGGAAGATCCAGTGTGGCAATTCTTGGAAGCGAATGCTCACTTTATTCGAACTATTTGGTGTAGTCTTTAGACGATTTTTACCAATATTTTCATATTTTACTGCTGCCTACATTAGTGGTGCTCAACGTTTTTCAGTGATGTACCCTTTGAACAACATTTTTTCTATAAAGTATCCCTTGCCTGTAATCATGAGCACAATAATTAGAAATGCACCTTTAATTATTGTGCTCTCACGTTAAAATTTCATTATGAAGACACTTAAAAATATTCGTGTACCCCTTGGAGAACCTTCGTGCACCCCCATTTGGGGTCAGGCGCGTAACATAATCCGTATCTTCGCCTAATTCGTATGAAGTCGTCGGTTAAATCGAATCGGGAATAACCGAAGTTTACTGCATGAAAATACATGCCTGTACACATCGCATCTGCAACTGCATATTGCACGCAGTTGCATTGACTGCTTAAAAGAAACAACAAAGTGGAAAATATTTGGCGTACAATATATTCTCAACACAGACGAAGAGCTGAACAACGGAATACGGCACGAACCACAAATAAGCACGAAACAAAAAAATTCGCAAACAGAATGTAAACCAACACTTGGAAAATCATATTTATATACACATATATCCCGGAAAAAACTCGCTAGTCCAACGTTTCTCAACCCCGAATGAAGAAAAAGCGGGATCTATACCCGCCTGCACGCATTCAAGGCCTGGCAAACAGGGTTATTTGACCATAAATGAGCGTAACAACAAACGACACTGCGCAGCGCCGAGTATTGTTTGGACACTGAGCAACAGAAACAACAAAATCTCCGTGAAAACGAACAACTTTCTCAATGTTCACATGACGAAAAATTTACCTAAAAAATTGACTTATACGTGGAAGTCTAAGGCGGCCTGCCTACAACTGGTTCTCAGCAATACAGTATATGCAGAAGAGTAGGTGCTGCGTAATTGCGAACGACGAACAAAAAACAACGCAAAACCAATAAAACAGCCTCAGCCAACCAACCACTGTCGCCGAACGTTCGCGAAGGCGAGCTCTTGCAATGTTCCGCACAGAACCCATCAACCGCGATTTTTTTCTTTTACCTCATTTGCACCTATTTGTTTAACAGCGTGCGTTTCTTGAAATGGAAGCAATCCCCTCGGAGTCTTGAAAGTTTTTTTTACAGAGCATGAGAAATGCAGTCGAGCAAAAATGGAGAACGAGCGAGGAACCGCAACAGCGCACGTCTGCGTTCGGTTTGGCATTGCTCGTATCTGGCGCAGAGTCGAACAACATCTTATGTGCCATAACGTGCTTGCACAGAGAAAACCGCTGTGAAGAAGCACAACTACTATCCTGAACAACTTCCAACAAGCATAGTGCGTGAACGAGATAGTGTATTCTTGCAAGCACGCTCACTTGCCTCATGCCAAAAACTTCATAGAAGCCATTCTGGAGCAACACGCCGATTATTGCACATGATATTTGGGTTAAACCTGTCTTGCTGCGATAGTAGACTTGACGGCATAACAGCAAACTTGTCACAGGTCAAAATAATAAGCTAAATATTTACCAAATTTTTGACACGTAGATGGTGTAGTTCCATTTGATAGAAACGAAACTTTGATTCTCTATTTTAATGGAAAGAAAGACGTTACTTAGAAACGGCCGACCAATGACGTGACGCAAGACATACTGGCTGTTGTGTTTTAAAAGGCGAAGCGATATGACGTTATCGGAATCACAAACCCCAGTTCACGGCATGCGCATAACTTAAGCAACGACATGTGCTCGTCAGTACATGGTGGAAAGGTTTACGCAGTCAATCGGACTGTTACCGTTGATGCTTTGCTGCCAGCAGGTCGCACACAGGGGGATGAGTGGCACAGCGTGGTTTGCCAACGTCAGCGCCAAACTGTCCTTTTGCAGCACGCTGGCCGAAACTCGTGTTACGCCGCCGTGATTCGTACCGTAATAACACTGCTTCCAATAGTTTTGGCCTCACAAGTGCAATCGCACAAAAACGTAGCAGTGCATGTTAGGTTAAAGGTCAAAGCAATTTGTTGTTAAATTTACTGCTTCTCTCACTTAAACTACAGAGAAAGCACCAATTACTGACACGCGTTTAGCAGATTGTGTCTTAGAAAGAGATTTAAGCATTAATGACTCTACGGTGAAAAATGCAAAACATACGTTTTTGATTCGGTAAAACATACACATGCAAACGAAGAATGTCTTTCAGTCAACGAATTATGATTCAAGAGCAAATGGCGTAGCCTCCTTCAGGAACAAAAGACACAAGCAAGAGGAGTTTACGGCCTACAAGTCGATCAAAAGGGCTGAATAGAGACGCAACCACGAAATCGCATCTTCAAATATAGAAAACAGAATCCTTTGAGCAAACAAGAGTTGGTTCTGGTTTATCTGAAGTCATCAGCACTGAACATTCCTTTAGCTCTTCTCAGTATTGAATCCTGGCAAGAAGAAAATAAATTAATTTTCGTGAATGATACACGAGGAATATTAGCGTTCTATAATAATGTTCCATACATGTGCTAGAGACCTGCGTTGGTTGAAACTTTTTGTCCGTGTTGGTGGACATGTACCTTTAAGCATGTCAATTATTACAGCGAGTGCACTACCTATTTGCGTTTTCTTCAGTTTGTCGCAAAGTTATCGTTACTCATCAGTTATTATAAGTTACCATACATGAATATGGGTTGTCTGCGTTTGTATATTCTGTAAGAAGACAGAAACAGTCCGCTCCAGCCCGGCGAAATTTAAACCCGCCTTTCAGCGTAAGAATTTGAGAAATCTCGCCCGCTCCCGCCCCGCAGACTTCTAACCCGCATCGTCCCGCGCACCCACATGTCACTGTGTGTTTTAAAACAACCACTAGAACTCTTGAAATGTGTTTCAAAGTAAAGTAAAAATGTGAAACATTTTATTCGCCTTTGAGCGCTTCTTTTCAGCTTCAAAAACACTGTTGAAAAAGAGTATGTCGTTCACTTACGGACCCTTTAAATTTGTTCTTCTGCTGTTCACTGCACGCCCACTGCACAACCATACTAAACACTCGTTCATTAGCAGCGCTGGTTGCCATCACGCCGAACGTATTTCTTGCAACGTCACTGAGAACTCCAATCTGTGGTCTCGTCACCACTGGAGAATGTTGTTGTACCCTTGTATCGCAAGCTCTCTGTAGCATTGAATTTCTTGCTCCGGTCACTTTCACGTGCACTGAGTCAACATTCAGTTACCCACACAAAGGCATTTCTTATCCCGCGCCCGCCCCGCACCCATTTCAACTCGCGCCCGCCCTGCAGGCACAGGTCTGCGGGTTAACCCGCCCCGCGCAGAGCTGATCGGTGCCGAATTGGAAGTAATTCTGCAGCATATCTTGCCGACATTTCAGGATTTCCAGGATGGTTTGATATAGTTAGCACGGCCAGATGCCCTACAAGCAGACTCAGGATAAAGGTGAAACAATTAACATTCTTAATTTTAATATCTCCACTGCTTCATTTTTTTCAGCTAATTTGATAAAAACAATACCCTAAGACCTTCTTTGTCACTTGTCATGTACAAAAAAATAATATGCAAGAGTTTTTCACCATCAAACGATTAAAACCAGCACGTTGAAAAGAACTGTAGTTTATATATTTATAACAAATTCTTGACACATTCTGTTTACACAACTTGATGTTGGTTTTCAAAACTGAAAGAGACATTATTATTTTTTGGTATTTCTAACTGCCTTTACAGCTGCAATTGATTCCATTAGTTTTTGGAAACTTGAGTCGTAGACCTAATTTGCAGTCCACATTGTTTTTGTGCAAATTGAAATAGAAGAGTTTGCCGCACAGAGCAAACAAGCATTAGGGACAAACAGCTTCAATTCAAACCTCCCCAGTGATCAGGCTTGCAACGTTGTCTTCCATGTGCGTGTTTCTTTAGACTACTTCTGTGAAGCAAACCAAATATTTGCCAAGGTTGGACTAGGAAGTTAGTGTTGTAACCGCCCCGCTGGCGATGCGCTGAATGCGCAGCTCACCACGAACGGAATGTGTGCAAAGAACAACGCCATATATATATATGTGGCGCGAACAAGCAATAATAGAGGGATTGTGGCGTGTGATCTCTATTGTTGCTTGCTGCCATAGTGTGAAGCTTTGCTCAATTGTCGCTCGGGCTTTCCGATCGCAACACCAGCTATTTTTGGAATAAAAATGCATGTTGAAAAAAACTGCACAATTTGGTGGCACTACTTTACTACTTGACCAGTATTTCACGCTATCCAAATCTAAACAATGCTTTATATGCCAATTCAACAGACAAAAATAAAACTTAATAGATATGGTCAATCATACGCATGGCTGATAAGTTTCAGACATACAGAGTAACACCAACCTTGGATGGATCATACGGTGCATCTTTTGATGGAATTTCAAGAATTGTTGGTATTGGAGCTATGTGGGCATCTATGATGTGCCGCACAACATCAGCAATGGATTGACTTATTAATATAATGGCAATGTCCTGGCGATTTAGGAAGCTCCTGTGAAAAAACACAAATCAATTTGCTACTGTTCAAACATCTTGTTTCTTCAGCAAAGTTTTCAACATTCCACAATCCCAGTACTTGTTAAAGCTTTTCAAGCCAACTGTGCTGGTGGACATACATATATTTTTGTGAACTTGAACATTTGTAACTGAGATTCTTTTCATTTTTCAGTATCAATCATTTCCTGAAATTGAAGATGGAATTGCTTTATTTGTGCACACTGCATACAACAATACCAGATAAGCTGTGATGTTGATTTGCTTTGCAAAAGTTAACGACCTCAATTTCCAATAAATTAAATAAGATATAATTCCGTAAGATTTTTATTTTCCTATATCAGAATTGGTAAAGTATTGATTGGTAAGTGTTTAATGCATAGCAAAATTCAGTCAGATTACAATTACAACATTGCATCAATGCTATCTGAAGGAATGTTTTAAAGGTGGTGTACAGTGATCTTCTACCACTAATTTCAGCTTGCAGAACTGGAACATTCAGGGTTCCTACACATTTTTGAAAATCATTTTCCATACTTTTTCAATACCTTTTCAAAACTAAATTAAAAAAGTTCAAAACCATTGCTTCTCTTTACTTTTTGAAATTCTCAATCATGAAACTCAATTTTACTCATTGCACAAATAATGAAGTGCTTTGCCTTCAGTAAAATTCTGCTCAGACACTCTAGATTTCTTTTCTATTTAGAATTCCCATACTTTTTCAATACCTAATGCACATTATGGCCAAATTCAATACTTTTTCAAGGTCTTGAAAACCAATTTTGAAATTCAATACTTTTTCAATACCTTCAATATCGCGTGAGAACCCTGAACATTGTTTAGGTGCTCCCCAAACCTACTCCCAAACTCGGTGGTAGGTCAAATAGCATTTGGGTGCATATCTGGGGCTTCATGACTATTACTCCTCACATTTCTTTTTATCACCAACTGATGTACAACACAACATAATGGAAACCCGCTTGGCCACTTTCTAGCAACTTTCCTAAACTACAGGACCAAAATTGCTTGAGTGAGTGCACACCACTACTAGCAACTTAAGAGAGAGAATTGTTTCTATAATATCATGCACTAGTAGGCTAATTTTATGAAGCAAGAGGAAGATATGATGTATGTGCACAGCTTTTTCATTTTATAAACATTATACAGGGTTACCACACATTTTCAAAAACTATTTTCAATACCTTGTCAATACCAAATTAAAAGACTTTAATACCATCATTCAGCTTCATTTTTTGAAAATTTTATCGATGGAACACAATGCAAAAAACATTTGCAAAACTGTCATCAACAGTAAAGAACAAAATTTGAACAAGCTCTTGGCTTAACACTTTGAGAGTCAGTGTACGATATATTCGTACCTAGATTTCGGCCTAAAACAAGCAGTTTTCGGTTGCCTTACCAGCGCCATAGCTCCTCCACACTTACTGGACGTGAGAAATTTCTGCACAAAGCCACGTGCATTTCGGTGTTTTTTTTTTCTTGAAAATCCCCGAAAGCGGCTGGACGCCAAGGTGTTAATTTAGAATTTCCATACTTTTTGCATTTTGGCCAAATTCAATACTTTTTCAAGGTTTTGGAAACTGATTCCAAAATTCAATACTTTTTCAATACCGTGCGGGAACCTTGATCATACCACTGGTGAGAGCAGTAACTAATTTTATTTTGCAAAACCTGCTTAATTTCCTTGCTTCAGGCTCAGTTGGTTTGTAACTCTGGCTTGCTTTAAAAGGAAGAAATTAACATTTTCATAAAAATTGGAGAAAAAGATACTGAAATTATAGACTGTACATCTGCAAGTGCCAGCTTTCTCCAACAACGGAAGTTCATTATTTTCTGGTTTGCATTATGTACATTTCATGAGATATTTTAAGTAGTTAAGTAAAACCTTTCCCTGTAAAAACTCAAAAAATACTTCTGTGTGATTTAATTTTAATCAAACTGTTTTCACTATGCTGCAGGTCAAAAATAATGAGGTCCCACACTACAAATGCTTGCAAAACTAAATTTACAAAAAAACTTCAACTTATGCAGCATTCTGCACCTACCTAACAAATGCAGTACCAAGAGCTACCATGAACTAAATAACACATCTATGTGGGTCCCTTATGTACAATTGATTTCAAAGACCAACAATGACAAAGAAGTTTTTTTCTTCAGTTTTCTATGTTTCGCCTAAGTTTCACATGCACAGAAAAAAAACTAAACCATCTCATGCAAAAAAGGGGTATTATGTCATTAGATGACCAATGGCTGAAAAGCTCACAAGCACAAGAATCATGAGTAACATGACCAAGATTTAAAGTTTATACCAAGTTGCTTTGCACATCACAAACTGGGTTTATTTTTTCGGTCATGGACCAATTTATTTTAATGACGGAAAAAATTGAGTCAATTCCGTCATATATAATATTTGAAAAGGTAGGCTAGTGAATACTGTTACGGCAAGTTTCAATATTATTACACGACTAATGAGTAAAATGCCTCAGCAAAAAAAAACAAACCCAGATCACAAGTAAAAACCATACCACATGCAAGAACGATTGGATTGCTCTATACCACTTAAGAAGTTACATATCATAATCAAAGTTCTTTGTCATAGATAACGTTTTTTAATTAGTGTGGAAACCAGGCCTGCACAACATACGGCCTGCAGGCCACATCCGGCTCACAAAAGCTTTTCTTGCGGCCTGCAAAAGCTTTCCCAATTGCAGAAAATGTTGCAAAAGTCTGACTTTGCATAACTAATTGTCATTTTATAATTTCTTCCAAACTACAACAAAATACACTTGTGGCCCACAGCAAATTTACGAGGATCAATTTGGCCCAACAAGCTTAGAGAGTTGTGCAGGCCTGGTGTAGATCTTGACATAAAAAATGTTTTGGCCTCAGTGATAGCCAGTCACAAAAATGTTGTGAGTTAAGTTGTTTCTAAGAACAGAATAAACATCTAAACAAGCGTTCCATTCTTAAAAGTGCAATGCACATGAAAGATTTTCTGACTTTAACTGCTCTTCAATGTCAGCTGTGGGAGTGTCTTTTTCAACCACCATGAAGTTCGGCTGCCTCTTTTTGTTTATTTCACCAATTCCACCCAAAAGAAATCCAGTGCAAGTATCTTCATCTCCTATCACAGCCATAAGCTTTCCTCGAGCCGCCATGGTAACAGATTAACACTTTATAAACAGGAAATGTATCTAAAAATCATTCACTTTTTTAAAAAACGTTTCAACACATCTTTAGTAACAATAGTTTTTAACACTTTTGATACTAGGTCATTTTTGTGAAAAAATAGGCTGGATGCCTGGCCGTTTTAGAGAGTTCACTGTGTTTATGTTAGTTTCATAAAATACCTTGCAAGGTGTGGGGCATTTCGCACAGTTAAAATCTAAACAAGGGCTTCAATTGTTAGATATGTTGTTTCTCTGCATAGTTTTTATACGTAAGTAATTTCAATTAAGAAAAAGATTACACCTGGCATCTAATTGAAGATCAGTGTTCTTCAACCGGGGTTCAGCAGAACCTTAGGGTTCCGCAAAACATGTAGTGGGATTCCGTGAGTTAAGGGTTCCATGAGGGTTCCTCGTTTAAGGGAATTTACTTCTTGCCTTAGTATGTTGATGCGTCAATATATAATTTTTAGATCACCGTGCTGCATTCAGACTCCACCTAGGCCAGTTAGTTGTACAGGAGGTTGAGTGCAAATAGTGGAACAAGAAATACTGCCAGTTGTTGCATCACTTGATGCTCATTGTTGTGCAAGTTGTTGCATCATAGTTATACGATGTTGCCAATGTATAGTTCATAGTACTGTACCAACAAATTTTTCTAGAAGGGTGAGAGATTTTTAGGGGGCTTCGCCCCCTTGTTACGAGCCTGCATCGAGTAGCAGAGAGCAGACAGGGGACTTGAGCTGAAGGTCAGCCTTTGTGGGAATAAAGTAAAAACAGTGCGAAAACCAACTTTTTACTATTTAGTCACACCAGATAAAGCAAAATAGCATATTTTTTATGTGAAGCAAAATAATAACAACAGCGAAGGTGTGGACAGTAATGAACAAGGTACTTCAAATGTAAAAAGGCACCTAATCCAAAACAGACCAAATGTAATTGCTATGCACTGATGATGATAACAGGAGTTGATCGAAACGTTTGCAATATGTCATTTGTACCGTTTGCTTTGGCCGTGATATTCATTATGAGGGTATTCAGCACTTCCGCTTTTCATGTACCAAATGTAGTTTAATTGACAAAGTAAAAAAATGGGACAACACATATTTGAGATACAGGTCCTTTTTGCCAAATTCTGAATGTAGCAGACATACTCCAGATATGCAAGAACAACTGCGTCGATAATTTCTTGTTTTTTAACTTCTGTAACAACTGTTTATTTATTGAAGTGTCTAATAATGAAAAATTTGATTTTCTTGCAAATAATTCATGATTTTTAAATTTTTGTTAATGGGGGTTCTGTGAAAAATGCAGAAGTATATCAGGGTCTCTGCGATGACAAAAAGGTTGAAGAGCACTATGCTAGATCATTATTGGTATGTAGCTCAGTATCTATATGCGTCTTGTGAATACCATGAATACCAACACATAAAGATACATAGGCCACTTTGGAAAGTGTTAATATCCACATAAGAAACAAACAGGTAGTGTCTAAACAACCATATCTGCTTTTTGTTTTCGAAGGAATAAAAAAGCATATCCAGCTTCAAAAACCAGAATTAGTTTTGAGCCAGATATAAGACTAAGTTTGAGACTTTCATACCACTGTGAACATAACACAATGGGAAAAAACTATTCCTGCTGTGCCAGGACTTGTTGGTTCAGGTTTCACTTTCACTGTATTGGTTTTGATAATACAGAAGACACTTTTGATGTTCTGACATAAGACTGTATGATTTCACAATTTTTTAGAAGCGCTTTTCACATACTCTCTTAAAAATTTTTGAAAACTAGACACAGATTTAGGTTAGGGCTTTGCATTGAGGTTAGGCTTTAGGTTTAGCATTTAGGGTTCAGTGTTAGTGTTTATGGTTAGGGTTCAGGGGATCGAAAAAAATTAATGACCACTTTAATTATTTACTCTGAGAAGCAACAGACATGCAAGAATTGGTCAGATATTTTGCATAGGTCACCAATTTCACTTGCTCATTGCTTGCCCACCATCATCTGTGTTATGAAAATGATTGTTTATATATATGATTTAGCATTTATGTTTCCGTAATACATATTTTTCAAGTGAAATGTCATACGATTATTTCATTCATGGTGGCAATAGCCCCCTTCATTTGCTATTTTTGACGTTGGCGTATATTGCTTGCTTTTTAATTTTTTGTTTACATCTGTTGTTTTGCATAATCATAATGTCTTCATTCTTTTTATTAGCAAAACTAGTTTGATGTTTTTCATTTGTAATCCAAATTCAATATTGAAAATTTCATTATCACATTCTGCATCTGTCAGTCATGCGCCACATGTCTGCAGTTAACCATACTTGCAACCAAGGTTGCACAATCAAAGGTAAAATATCCGACTCCGACCTTTCTAAAATTCCCAACTCTAACATTGCTAAAATTTCCGACTCTGACCTTTCTACAATTTCAGACTCCAACTCCCAACTCCTTAACATAAACAGAATGAAGTTTTACAATTTTGTAGCAACCAGCATTATTGGAAATCATGGTGCACTGCAAAAAATCTGTTTCAACAAAAGTTTCAAAAGAAATTGTACCATTTCAACAGGAATTCCCAACTTAGGAGTGTGATGTAAAAAATGATTTCTAAAGCAAATCCTTACGCTGCAGGAACAAACAGTTGCTTTCTAAATCAGCTCCCTACGTTGGAGGTACAAACAGTTGCTTTTGAAATCAACCCCAATGCTGGTGGTACATCCCTATGCTGGAGGTACAAACCTATGCTGGTAGAACTGACGCTGCGACCAGTCCTCTAAAAATATGGTTCCCTTCCTTCAAAACAGGCTTGTTCACAACGGACAACATGAAACAAACCATGACGTTCATAAAAGATTCATTCATAACTAAACTAGAGCAGTTCATAACATATCAGCACACCATTCACAACAGACTTCCGTTTAGCCTATAACAAACAACGTTCATAACAGATTTTACTCATTCATTCGTTTTATAATCGGGAAACTGACACAGACAAGTCACACACATAAAAAACTCACAAAAATAAACAAGATAAATAAACAAGCAAATGCACAGAATTCGATAGACACAGAGTCAAAGTCATATTTGGATCTTCAAGTTCAAGGCTAAAGGGGTAACTAAACTAGGTGGTTTAGGTCAGTTTTGCCTTACTACTGAATTCTTAGACAATAGGCCTACAAAAGACCACAACTACCTAAATAAAATACCAAGACTCAGACTGTTGTAATCAAGAGAGGTTTCAGACTTTTGCATTTTTGTTGGTGGTAGGCTAATTATCAGCAAGGCTCTACTTATTTATGTTGAAAGACCATTGGAAAATGTGATACTATTAGAGGCTGTCGCCGTCCAAAAATTTGAGGAAGCATTTCGGTCTCTAAAAACGCCTAAAAAAGCATTGACCATCGGCATCACCTCAAAATCACTTCTTTAGCTTATGCCTTATTTAATAACAATGATTTATATTTTGTTGCAGACACATGTCCCATCATATCGTATTTACTACTCATCTTAATGCAATTCTGTAACAACCCTAGAGCACTACCACTGCATGTCATGAGACCAGCCGGGACAGTGTTACCACCGCCCAGAGGTGTACAGGATCCGGTTTTCAGGACTTGAATCCGGCAGAATTCAGCATATTTTGAACAAACCGGATCGAATCCAGACTACGGTTTATTCAAGTTTCCGGATCAGGATTTTCAAATTTCATTTTTTTGGAATTTGACCCCAACACAATCATAAAAAGAAATTTTGCAAACATTTAAAGGATGTGATGTAGTTCACATCAACTGCAAATGTGTGAAAATGGCGCTGTTACACCGGACGTGTCGTGTACTGCAGTCTGCAGAGCACCAGTCCACCACCATAGCATCCATCAGTCCACTATCAGTCTCAATCCAAAGTGATGTCAGATTACATTTGAAAATTGTGAGTTGTCGAGGTTAGATATGTGGTGTTGCTATGCCTATTTTGCTGTAATATCTATTTTAATGTGCATCAATATCAGTTAGTGCCTATTTACTAATCGGTTAGGGCAGCGGTGGACAAACTACGGCCCGCGGGCCGCATGCGGCCCGCGAGGGCATTTTGTGCGGCCCGCAGGGCAGTCACACGTACATAGATAGTACATATTTGGAGTCTATGCTAAAGTGATTTTATCGATTAGATTAGAATTATCAAGTTTTTTTCCACACGTTTCATTCGAAACCGCATTTTTACTCAACCTGAAGTGACTGTTGTTGCCTTCATTTTGTGGTAGCTCATGTAAAACTTTTTTTAAAGTTTTCAAAGCGATTACAGATGTAATATATGTAATACGAGCATGCTGCAGCCCTCGGTAGCAATAAAATCTTCAATACAGCCCTCCGTAGAAAATGTTTGCCCACCCCTGGGTTAGGGCTTAATCATCAGTTACTGTCGCTTAGTGGATGTAGCTAGTCTGGCAAGCATAAGTTGTTTTGTAATTAGAAGTTGAAATGGTAAAAGCAATATTATTGCTTTTGCATGAACTTGGTTGAGTGCATTTTCTGAATCTGAGTTTTAGTGCCATTTTTGGTTTTGTGTGGTTTTATTTTTCCCAGTCTGTGTTTGGCAAAGCTTTGCTTTTCAGAAGGGAAGTGGCTATAGGTCCGACAAGAGTGATGTGGTTAGAACAAAATGCTGACTTTGTCATTTTAACAGCACCGTTGTGGCAGTGTAGTGAATGCATCTACGTCTTCTGTGTGAATGGTTTTTGGTTCAACTCTCACCTTGGCGCCTTTCATTTCGGTAGCAGTTTAATGGTTGCACTTGTCAAGGGACCACTTTTTTATTTTCCTCACATGTTTCCAAACCTTTGTGTTCAGATTTAAAGTTTTGGTTGAAGTTTGGGTGTTAGGTTTAGGGTTCAGTACATTAATACCAAACCTAGTAGTGTACTCTACTACACACTCATCGTTTGTTACTGTCACGTTACAGGTGACGGATGAATAACTTTTCGAATGCGAAAGGCCACCGACGGACCTGTAACCACTACTGACCTTTCAGAAACAAAAATTTTTAATAGTTGCACATTGATTGGTCAAATATGTCACTAGGATTTTTTCAGGAATCGGATTTCATATTTGTGTTGCAAAGAGGATTCGGATCAGGATCAGGACTCCTACCTCTTGGATCAGGACTGGAATCGGACTCGAAAAAACATGAGTCTGACCTAGAGATGGCACGGGCCAGCAGTTTTGCAGCCCGGCCCACCTGGAGTTAACATGAAACTGCCCGGCCCGGCCCGTTTATGCCAAACTACAGCATATTTTCTGGCCAGTACCGGCCCGTGGCCCGTAATATAAAGTAGGCAATATCTATTTTGCTTCCAAGATGGCGGCAAAATAGTCAGGTGGCGGCAAAATCAATTTTGAAAACTTATTTGCCCGATGCCTGTAACATGGCACTAACACATGACAAGAGTGCCCCAGGCTGCACAACACTTGCTAGTAGCCTAACGTACTAAGCCTAAACCAGGGGTCACCAAGATGGTGCCCGTGGAAACCAGGTCGCCGGTATGGACCATGTGCGTTGCCCGTTGCCTGTTCTGACTGTTCTGACAATAGCATAACATGATCAGTCTCTTTACAATGATGAATATCTTTAATTTTTATTTTTAATGATAACATCATGTGAAGATAAATCATGCAAATTTTTGTTTTCAGAAGTGTGTGTATCAAACTGGTAGACCTTCGCATGAATCTGTGCATGAAGCTTCGCCCCCTGACAGCAAGCAACAATAGAGATCATGCTCGCAATCTCTCTTCGCGTATGCTAGTCATCCAGTTCAATCGGTCACACGTTAATATCGGCAGAGCTACCACGTCGCAATCTCTCTTACTATTGCTTGCTCGCGCTTCATATATAATGGTTTTATTTGTCACGCACATCCCATTCGTGGTGAATCACATAATCAACACAACACCACCGGAGAGGTTGCAACAGTACCAAAAAGCAGCTCTGAGTTTGAGGCAGGAGTTTGGTGACTCCTGCCTTAAACCCTACCTAAGATAATATCAAACCAAGGGTTCACAACCTGGGATGCATGTACCCGTAGGGGTAGATTTTCCTATCGGAAAGGGCACATTTGAGGTTAGCAATGGAAGAGAAAAATTATGTTTGCATATTATTCATTTCGAAATACTCGCAATTACACATAGGTCAACTTCAGTGAGTATTATTTTCAAAATCAGTAGATGCTTATTGGTACAGTAAATATAATTTGCTATTTTCCTCAGCCTTTTTGCCATAAGAAATCTTAAGGGAACATGCTCATATAACGAAATCCTGAAAGGGTACATGGCCGTAGAAAGTTTTGGAATACTTGTCCTAAACCTAAACCTCGGTGACACTCTATAAATGAAAATGTTGGTTGCTTTGATTGATTCCTAACATGGTTCACTGATTTGCGTGGAAACAAGTGAAACGGAACGTTGGCAGAACGATAAAATGGAAAGACCAGCAACAAAAAATATTGGTGGTTAGATTATGAAACTTTGCAAAAAAAAAAAATTTGGCGAGCAGACTGCAGCGGCCCTGAATGAGGTCATCGCTAAAAAAATTGCTAGCGGACTGTTTCAAAACCTTAGCGGACAGCCCGAAGACTGGACTGTTAGCGGCCTGTGCCATCTCTAGTCCGAACACCTCTGCCACCTCTTTCAAGCATGACATATAAAATGGTACAACTACAAACCCGAGATTTGCAATGCAATTCTGGAGTAATTAGTCAAACTTTAAAAAATTCAAAAAATACTTCACGTTCGATGCTTGCACAGAATCTTAAAACTACTCAAATGAGCTCGAATTGGATTTGAATGCAACTCCAGCGGATCCTCAGTATTTTGCTAGATTTGGATTCTGTCGATTTCTACTTGCATTTCATTTGGATCCAGTCTTGATAATTTTGTATTAACTTCTTCGCAACTTTCAGTTCTATTTCAGGACTGTGCAATACTGCATTTAATCAGTGATGTGCCCGAGTCATTTTCGTCGTATTAAAGTCACAAGCCCTTCGAGTCAGAGTCATATAAAAAATTTTCAAGTCGAGTCAGAGTCGATTCAAGACTTGGTCGAGTCCGAGTCGAGTCACAAAAACTGTGAAGTCACTTCGAGTTGTTGGTTTGCAAGCTCGAGTCAATGTCGAGTCAAATGAAACATCACTTTTTTCCGGTGTCTCTTTTTTGCTATGAAATGGCATCCAACATGCTACAAAATGGCACCCGAAAAGTTACAAGATAGTGCCCAATGTTACTTTAGCAAGTTTGATTGGAGGTTCTTTATATATAATTTTTTGTGAAAAAAAAAACAGTTTGAACGTTACTTGTCTCTTTCCCTCTCAGTAATTTCCACAAGCTTTGCTTCCTTGCTGCAAAAAATTAACCTCTCTGTTTTTCGCATGCTCCATAAATGAAAATGACCTGAGACGAACGTGTCTCTGAATTGGACCTAACTTTTGCAGCATTCTAGTATTTTGGTGGATTTGGGTTTTATCATTTTTGCTTAACCAGATTTATACTGGAATGGATGATATTCTTTTGACCTTCTTTGCAACTTTCAGTTCAGTTTCGGGACTGTACGTTACTGTATTGATAAGAGTTTCTCAAATCATTTGAGATTGTTTCGTCCTTGTTTAAATCAGTGGTTTTCAACCTTTTTTGTGCTGCAACCCATTCTAGCAAGTTAGCAACCCACTGTAGCCCAACGTCGCCCATATGAAACTCGAATAAAGCAAATGCAATTGTGTAAAGAAAACATCTGCTCGCCACCCTTCCAAAAATGGATCACGACCTCTCTGGTGGTCACGATCCCCAGGTTGAAAACCACTGGTTTCTTTTCACAAAGTATAAAGATACGTGGCTTGTTAGCATATGTCTATTCAGACCTGTGGGAATACGTCTTTCTCATTGAGGTTTAGTTCTTTTTAGCACTAAGTGCAAAGCTATATTTGCTGTTGCGAGTTTCGTAATTCATCTGCTCAGTTTTTTTAGCGTGCGTGGTGTTCTAACTTTAATAAGTTGTCCGATAGCCTTGTCAATGCACAGTTCTACTTCTCACTGCTTGAAACAGTTTTGCAAGAATGTCTAACTTTCTTGTTTTTTCACCACTTATGTTGTGTTATGGCCGTTGATTTTATTCTCACATTATGACTTATTTGTAGAAAGTGATCCAAAAAATGGATATTAGGCAGTTTATAACTAAAGGGGCAGAAAGGGTGAATCGTTTTGTGAACGTCCATTTGCACTGCGTTGTCAGAAACCTGAAGAGGATAAGCAAAATTTCGATGTTGCTCCCCCCTAGAAAAATTTCTGCGGACTCCCATGACTGCAACCTTAGCCTGTCTAAAAGAAAGGAAAAGGCCACAGTAGGAAACAAAACTGACTGCCAAAAGTTCAGTGACATGACAAACAAAATAACATTGAGGTATGTGGATCTAGGTTAGAATATCTTAAACATTCATGTATATTAAATTTTCAAAAGCCCTAAAGTAACTACAAAGAGCAGCCAAATGCTTTGTAAATACACTAGCAACAAGCTTAGTGATCAAGTTCGTAGGTAGTGTCTACTAGAAATGATCACTATCCGGTTTGCCGGTTAGATATCTGGCAGGATAGTGAGTTTTCAACCGGATACAGATATCCAAAAACTGCTTTCAAGCGGGAACCGGATACGGATCCGGGTATCCGAAACGCGTTTATTGATATTTCGAGGATTCAGACTTTTGGAAAAAGTTGCACATTGCGCAATCAATCATTCATTACACAGGTCTACAATTTTAAATGAATTTCATGGGGATTGGGTAGTGGCATAGCCAGCCCAAAAATATGGGGGGGAAAAATATTTGATTTTAGGCGAATAACATTATTTTGTTTGAAAAAACGCCTCTCAAAGCAAAACATGACTATGTTTTCCAAAAATTTGGGGGGAATGGCCCCTTTGGCCCCCCACTGGCTACGTTTATGGGATTGAGGTTTTAGAGCGTTTTTGGGATAATTTTGGGGTGCTGATTTCAATACTGTTGTCAGATTCTCCCTATGTATTTTGAATTTATGCAGTTGTACCACTTTAAGCATACTGTTGCATAACAGGGTTGCACATTTCGTGATTTGTGCACTAGTGACTTCTTGTAAAAACTGTGATTTGCAAACTAGCCTATGAAGAGCAATGTGCAGCATAGAAAACATGCAGAGGTTAAACAAACACAAAACTTCAGTTTGTGTATACTGTATACTTGCAACTGTGACTTACAAGACGCAGATGAGAAACTACACAGATATTATGACCTTACAATGCAAAGATTGCGGTGAAAAAACAACGTTAAAATGCAAAGAATAGCCCAAACATGATAGCATACTCTTTTTTCATGACAGAAAAGATTGCACGGTTGCTAATCCAGAATATGTCTTTTCTGTGTTTTTCGGGAGCAGCTACTGCCAGGAACCTCTTAGCACCAACAATAGTCTACCAACATGTTGGTATTCCAGCATCCCTGGTATATTTTTTGTTGTTTTTATATCTTGGTGGAACGACTCTCCTTGTTCTTCAATCATTGCTTCTACGTTTTCAGGAAAATAGTTTACATGACTATGAAGAAAATGAACCTTCACACTCATATTGCATCCTAATTTTTCGTAAAAATTTAACAGCTATTTTGAAGGGTCGTGATAGTTAGGAGCTTTAAAATATCCAAGGAAGTTTTCGACAACTGTTTGTCCTGCATTTAAACGTCATATCTGAGAACCATAAAAATTCCAGCCCTGAACTTTTCGGTGCTCAGCGCAGGGAACTATTCACGCAAATATGCAAAGCAGTCACTTTTATCGATTTAAAACTTTTGCAAACTGTTTTTATACTTTGATATGAAAAGGAGGAAGTAACACCTCGTTTGGATTAATGAAAGGAAAGTGTATGATATTTCTTTCACCAATCTCAAGTCTTTCTTTCTTTGGCCAACTTTCCCTAGTCAAATCTTCTTGACAAGCCCTGCTTTCCCACAGGCACAAGAAACACGGAACGTTTGTGTATCCACTTGTTTGCCCAACCAATATGCAAAAATTCTTCTAATTCACTGCAAATCATCCAGTCATGCTCATCAAATATGGTACCAGCAGTGGTGTGTTTGAATGGAGGCCAGCAAGGCACTTGCCTTGCCCCCCCCCCCTTTTGGGGCCCCCCTTGAGGTGTTACGCACGTAAATTTTCCTTATTTTGGGCGAAAAACTTATTATTCACTCAGATGATATAGCACAAACCAGATCATAAGTAAGCACTCTGCTTTCAAAAGACCCCCTACAGAAGCTGTAATGTGTAGGTGCTTTGTTTTCAAAGGGGCCCCAACAGCAACTGCAATCTGAAGGTAATCTGTATTCAAAAGTGCCCCCAACAGCCACTGAAATGTGTAAGTACTCTGCTTTTAAACTTCATTGAGGGGCCCCTAAAAATGTAGTGTGTAAGTACGTTGCTTTCACAGGGGCCCCCAACAGCCAGCAACTGCAGCATGAAAGTACTCTGCTTTCAAAGGGGACCCCAACAGCAAGTGTAATGTGTAAATACCTTGCTTTCAAATGGCCCCCAACAGCAATTGTAATGCGCAAGTACTTTGCTTTCAAGAGGGTCCCGAACAGCAACTTAATGTGCGAGTAACCTACTGTGCTTTCAAAAGGGACCCAAACAGCAACTTTAATGTGTAAATGCCTTGCTTTCAAAGGGCCCACCAACAGTAACTGTAATGTGTAAGTACCTTCCTTTCAAAGGAATACCTGACAGCAACTGTAATATGTAAGTAGGCTACCATACTTTCAAAGGGGCCCCACTGCCATCTTCAACAAGCAAATAAAGAAAATCTTCAAACCTACATCTGTACCTGAAACATTGTGGGTTAAAATTTCTTCCAAAACGTTCTGAAAATACCCTATCAAATGAGAGCAAATATTTATTCCAAATGATAACGTTTTATACTAAACGTCAATTTTTTATACCAAATGATGTTTTTAGAGATTGAAGTATTTGGCATATTGATAATGTTGTGAAAATGTCACAGTTGTACAGAAAGTACCCAAGTGGAGCAGCAAAAATAAGGAAAAAGAAAGGATGAAAGCTGATAAAAATGTAATGGTCCCCTGAACAGATTTGTTGTTGTGCAGCTTCAAGCACGCAAGATAGCAGCTATGTCTGTCTACTGCATAAGAAGATGTGCCATACACAAAAACTCAAGTTTTGTTAAAATGAAGGTGATAAATACATGCTTTAAACATTCATCTTTTATCCAAGGATTTCTTTTTTATGTCTCTGAGTTGAAAAAGTTATTTCTCATTTCTTGTGATGTTACACATTAGTGAACATTTCCATCAGAAAATAAGAAAACATGCAATTTTTATAGCAGGAATCACACCACATTTTTAATTTATAGGACACTTTCTTCTTAGTTTACCAAGTAATTTCATATATTTGCTGTTGTGCTGCAAAGACTGTTAATAAGTAAGGCTGCATTCATGCTTCTTATCAGGTAGCAGAAATGGCATTTTTTGAGTATTGTCAGTACTCATTTTTCTGCAGACATTTCAGGTATTTTGAATTTAGCCTATGCTTGAAGTCACAGGTTATGTGAAGCTTGACTAGTAAATGGTTGGTTTAAGGCAGAACTGGGAGGTGGTATCAAAGTTTTATTGCCAGCTCTTAGCCAGTATAACTTGAACTGTTGTTTTTTATCACATATTCAATCGATTGTGTAGGCTACTTGCTGTAGTAGAAATGTTTGCGGTAAGGTATATGATGAATTATTTCCTACTTTTACACATCTTCCACACAACTAGTGTCAAAGCAAGATGAGGGCAGTCTTGACTCATTCAGTCTCAAAGCTTTCCAAAACAAGTCTCCGGTTGAATGCTTTTGTATGCTATGTTCTTGTAGTTAAAAGGATGAAATGTAAAACAAATTTAGTGTTGCAAATGTTCTTGGTTGTTGTTTATAGCTTCATGCACTCTCATAAAGACATGAATGCGAACAAAATCAGGATACCAACTACCAAGCATTTCTTCAAAGGGGCAAAGTGTGAAACTTTCAAAGGGTAAACTTCGTAGTTTATTGATGGTGAATGCAGAGAAATGGGGCGGCAAGTGGAGATGATGCCAACTTGCTATTGCCTAACTTTTATGTGTTGCCAGCCTTGTCTACCCAACTTTCAGTGTTTACAAAGTTGTGTATGATGAACACCCTTATTGCATTTTCTCTTTCTGCTATGTCAGTCATGCTGTAGTCTCAGAAACGTATCCTTGTGTGGCCGTATCTTAGGCTTGATCAAACGTGCTTATCACGCTTGGCTGTATTTGATGATGATGTCATCAGGCACAGACTTCTGACCAGGGCTGTGGAGTCGGAAATCCCGTCATCCGACTCCGACTCCTGGTAAGTTTGATTATCCGACTCCAACTCCGACTCCGGACCGACTCCGACCTTCAGCTGTATTAGTTACTTAAAGTGATAATTCTTCTCAGATGAATTCATAAACCCCACTTGCACTTTCCAGAAATACGGAAACTTGTTTTTAATCGATGTAAATGCACGTTCATCTCTCACTTTTCCAAAATCTGATCATGCAGAAGTTAGTCTTTTAATTTTACAGAAAAAAGTAATCATTTAAAAAAACACAATAAAAATTATTAGAGAAGGCTGATAAATAATCGATTTTAAAGCAGATACCTTGCAAACGATATCAGTAAACAACTAAAATTGAAAAATGTATGCATTCTAACGGTGAGCATGTGCACATATTGCGCAACACGGTTGATAAACTCGCTCGGGCATACTCTCTCAAATGACTTCATTGAAACAACTTTTACGGTCGAACGCTGTCAAGCTTCAGCTCTGTTGAATGTACATGTGTCGCTATATTTTTCCTTAGATGGCCAAATGAACATGTTA
>Ga0210059_1003333_pt1 | contig 25634 bp, 17 predicted proteins | sample Ectturendosymbi2_FD_188042 | JGI IMG/M metagenome (GOLD analysis project Ga0210059, IMG submission 188042) | Ecteinascidia turbinata endosymbiont from Florida, USA - Sample 2 (SPAdes) (version 2) | ecosystem: Host-associated > Tunicates > Ascidians > Unclassified | place: Key West, Florida... | reverse complement strand
CTAATCAGAACTGAGATGTGATTTTAAATCTGCCATACCTTGTATGAAACCGAGATGTATGTTCCTGGTTTACAAACTAAGCATTCTGCTTCCCATTCATTTTTACCTTTCCGGAAACATGGATGTATTGCCATCATCTCGCCAGTAACTTTACATTTTCGCTTAGCCATTTTTAACAGTAAAAAATTACAAAGTTCAATTAAATAATTCTTACTGTGAAAACATTGCGGTTAGATTTCATAAAATGCATTATTCCAAAATCCCGGACAGTGAAGCGCTGTTTAACATTTCTCCCTGACGCATATTTGGTCACCAAAATCCCGAACATGTCAGGGAAAAACCTGATGTATGGCAACCCTAGATCAAAAGTAGTTGGACCACGCTGATCCAGAAGATTCATTTAATTATATCTTTCAACATATTCCGAAAAACAAAATTTTTATACAAATCATGAAATTTAGACATGTACGCTATGTCACGCAACCTAGGGTGGATATTTTTGGTGGAGTCTGAAGAGAACCCGGTTTCCAAATTTTTCCATTTTGGCGAAGATTGCGAAGAACGAAAAGAGAGGAGAAATATGTGTTTTCTGTAAAAAATAGAAATGGCGTCCGTAGTCCCATGAAAGGAAAATCGCAGAGCAGATGCACTTGCAAGTTCCCTGCAGGACCACTCTTCTAGAACGTTCTGGCAAAATATCAGAAAAGGAAATAAGAAAAGCTCCCATCCGCGGGTGTGCGCAAGTGGAAATGCAAATGTTGCAGCGATGTGGAAAAATCACTTTGAAGCTTTACGGGATATATCAAAAAACAGAAATATTGGCACCTTTGTGAAGCAACATTTAAACAACCGTAAAATTTTCAAGAGATTAAAGGGACTCCAGAAGCCGATATACCGTCCAGAAAGTTTCCAGCCATAACTCGTCAGCAGATTGAGCTAGAGAGCTGTTTAAATCCTCTAAAGATGCGGAAAGTCTTCTAGTTTTGATTTTTTAAAAATTCGCATGTTCTGGATTTGAGCTTTTTGTGAGTGACGTCACAATAGGGGTAGGTTTAGGCTTTTTTAGCCCACGTCATCGGACCCTGGGCGCCAACCCCAAGGGGCAATTTTTTGTTTTTTTTAAACAAACTAGTTGAAAATACGCATCTTTAGAGCCCTTGATTGGTCTTCTAGCGTTTGTGGCTGGCAAGCTATGGCCAAAAAAACACAAATAAAGTAATTGATCCCTAGGAAATTCCTAGCTTGAGTCTCTAATTTATAAACTCTCTTTTTAACTGTGCCGCTGGTAAAAATGAAATTTTTGTTGAGCGCATTGACTATGCTAATTCCAGTGTGTGATGTTATCTTAATAATCTACTCGATATGTGTTTGCATGGCAAAATTCCGCAACAATGCAAGAAAGCTTTTATCTTCAAAAACAAGAATGGTGATGCTGTTTAACTACAGACCTGTTTCACTCGCAAGCAACTTACCTCCAAACCATTTGAACATTACATTTTATCCTACATTTCACCATTTGTTGCCAATACTGCTGACAACCAATTTGGCTTTAAACAAGTGCATTGAACTGACAAGTGTGTTTTTTACTAATTGTATCTTCTTATGTGAAAAAAGCATACAGGCTTTCGAGGCTATAGTCTAGGGCAGGGGTGGGCAATTAGCGGCCCGCGGGCCACATGTGGCCCGCCACAGCGTTTTTAGTGGCCCGCGGAAGCATTCAGGAAATATCATCAAGTCTGAAATTTCCACGAACTTACCACAGTAAATGTCAGCGTTCAGGCTAACTTGACCGAGACTTGCTTCTATTTCCACCAGAACAGCATTTCTCAATATTTCCGCTAGAACAGCATTTCTCAACCTGAGGTCGCGAAGTTTTTCAGGGTGCGCACAGATTTCAATGTAACAATATGTTTAACTTGTCGTTTTTGTCTCAACACAAATCGCAAAAATCTGGCCATCGCGATTAATTTGTTTCTCGGAGCAGCTTGTTTGTTGCGTACACCGTAATTTACTAGTGAAATTTAAAGCATCGGAGTAGCCGATTCAAATATCACAATATGTTGCAAAATATGACTGGCAGTGTATGCATCCGAAGTCGCAATCTGAAGAGGAGATGCATCTTTCCGTCGTCAGACCACCGTTGCGCAGCCCAATCGATTAGTTTTATCATCAAACAATCTTCCACGTCTATTGTCGAAATCCGAGGAAAGTGAACCACCAGCGGTACATGGCTTGCGTCAAGTGACACATTTTGCCGTTCTTGTTCTAAAACAGTTGCAGTCTTTGATACCAGCAGCTTACTACTGTGAAGTTGTAGCCAGCAGTCGGGTAGAAAGATATTCTAACTGCAACAGTTTTTTGATACTTTAATTTCTATTGTTACCGTGGACACGAAACCTTCGAAGTTCATACAGCATTTAGAGACAAAGCCTTCCAACACGTCACAAAGAATTTATTATAGTTTTTAAGTTGTTGACTATGATAGGGCGAATCCAGAAGGGGGCGATCGCCTTACAGTAGCGAAGCCATTATCAGACATGATTACCAAATATTACTGAAATCGCCCCCTCTCTCCTAACCCTACTGGCTGGATACGCCCCTGGTCTAAGACAGCCTGCCAACAGTTTATTGCTGTGAAGTTGCAGTCAACATTCAGGAATAAACATATTGCAGTTGCATAAGGGCTCTCAGTGCTAGGTATATGAAACCTTCGCAATTTAATACGGCATTTAGAGACAATGCATCCCAATCACGCCACAGAAGTTTAGAATTCTTCCGATGCCATGAAGCGAGTTTGAAACGTTAGAGGCTTATCTTGCCAGAAGTTTCCACCAAGAAGACAGGCATCGGTTGAAATTACCAAGCAAAAAAACTCACACGATTGGAAAAACGCTTGTGAAACCCTGTTTGTTGAAAACAATAAAACTACCTCTTGGAGAAGCTAGTGACGCAAAAATGAGACAAATATCTCTTCCAACAACAATATTCAGAGGCGCATTTCAGATATGCCGGAAGGTGGTAAAGACCAGGTGATAAATCAAAGCATCTCTAATGTTTTCTTTTTAAGTGTATGAGTCAACAGATGTTACTCCATTGGCTCAGTTGCTTGTTTTCGTGAGATATATTCATTCAGGGACATTAAAGAGGAGTTATTGTTGTGTAAGGAACTGCAAACTACAAGTGCAGATGTTCTGGAGAAGTAAAAACCTTTTTTGATTCTACACAGTTACAGTGGAAATATGTTTGTGGCGTCTGTACTGATAGAGCTCCTGCAATGATGGGATCACGTTAAGGCTTTCAGTTACATCAAATCTGAAAACCTTAACACCTGCTCTAGAAAGGAAACGTTCCAAATCGCGTTTTTGTGATGAAGGATGAAATAAAGTTGTTCTCAGAACTGAAAGCAAACGAGTCCTTGTCTTACATTAGTGACAAGATTTGGTTGAAAGTTTCGCTTATTTGGCTGAATTTTTCAAAAAATTGAGTAACTTACATCTGAAGCTACAAGGAAAGGTTATACAAACATCAGCCGGCTTCGCGACGAATTTGCAAGCATTTTATCCGAAGTTGCAAAACTGGCGTCGTAAAGTAATGCAAGGAAACGTTGATAAGCTTGATTGACTGCCAAGTGTTGTTAAAAACTGAAGAACCTGCTGGTAATTTGAAGACATCTATGCCACGTTCCATCGCTTGAAATTAAATTCCAATGATATTTCCCAGAGCTCAAGAAGGAAGAAGATGCACTTGTACGAAGTCCGTTCTCTACCTCTCTGGATACAGCCAATATTCTTGATGAAGTACGGAACCAATTTTGTAATCTTCGGAATGATTCATCAGCACGCGATATTTTTCATGAACTGCCACTTTCCCGGTTCTGGTGGACTGTGCGCAGGCCTGTAGCCAGGTTTCATGGTTTAGAGGGGAAAAATACATTTTTAGGGGGGCAAGATTTTTGTTTTTATTATATGTTCAAAACAATTTTTTTCTGGGCACAACAAAGTTTGGGGTACACAAAAAATTTGGGGGTCACTGCTCCCGAATGCACCCCCGTGGCTACGGGCCTGGCTGTGCGTGAATCATACCCACAACGGTCTGAACTGGCTTTCCGAATTTTGCTTCCGTTGCCACAATATCTCTGCGAGAGAGGTTTTTCAGCTCCAGCTCACATCAAACCGGAGACACGAAATCAAAGCAAAGTCGAACAGGAAATAAGATTAGCTCCGCCAAACACTCAACCATGACTTTCGAAGTTGGCCATAGGGTTGCAAAGTTTACTGTCGCATTGAAAATATTTGCGAAATTCAATTGCCGTTTGAAATTAAATGTTTATGAAATGCATTTGTGTTGCAAAAAATGTTGTGGTGGTTGGTTGCATTTTCCTAGAAATGCATTATGTTGTAATCATAATGGTTATGATCATATGAACTGAAAAAACGAGTCGGAAGGGGTCACCGGGTGTGTAAAAATAACACAAGGGCCACGAACCGAAAAAGGTTGAGAAACACTGCATTAGAAATAGAAGGTATGGCCCTCCGCTAAACGCGGCCTTCGCAAAGTGGCCCCCGGGCCAAATTAATTGCCCACTCCTGGCTTAACATATGGAATAAATGAGAGTTCTGTTTGCCGTGGTGAGAGGAAATGCGTACGTACGGGACACTGAATTGGCTGTACCAACAGGTTTTTGCGTATCGAGCGCTGTTTTCAGAGTAAATAGCTGTGACAGGTGCTGAGACGGAAACAGTCAAAGCACATTTTGGAACACACTGGCAATAAAATCGTAGCAACCAATGACAAGCGATGCAATTATTGTTTTTTCAACTTCATACGTTTCCCTCCCTTGGTTATTTGCACAACAATCTAAATGTGAAATGGTATCAATTAACTTTTGCAAAGGTTTACTGTCTTCTTGTCGCATATCCGTTCAATGCAAGGTTGCCAGGTAGTCATAAGCAAAAAATGCCAGATCAACCCTTAAAAAAAGCCAAAAGCAAGATGAATTCACAACGACAACTCTGAAACACCCAAACGCGCTTTTGAAAGACAATATATCCATATTTTTTACATAAAAAGAATGAAGCTCACTCCATTAGTAAACTTCTCGAAACTTTTGGTTTTGCTGAAGAGTAACCTGAAACTGCAAACCTAAAAGCATGAAATAAGCAAAACAGAAAATTACACATTCTCGTGCAGAGTTTCGAATGAAAATTTATCATTCTGTGTCCAGAAACAATGTCTAGAAATCTGCCAGTGGCCGGAAATCTGCCAAGGTCATCTTCAAATGTGACAAATGACATAAAAAGTCGAATTCGCCAAAAAAGCCAGATTTAATTTGGCCTTTTTCAAAAATCAAAAAAAGCCAAAGGAATTGAAAAAAGGCCACAAATTACAAATTTGGCCTCAAAAAAGCCAAACTGGCAACCCTGGTTCAATGCCTACCTGGCCCCTCGGCCACCTTTCACCAGGTAAACCGGGCAGAGAGCCACACATACAATGATTAATCCAAGGGTCGGCAACCTTTCTTTACAAAAGAACCATTCATCTTACACCACAGGGGTTCCCAACTTTTCTCTGGCAATGTACCACTTTATTTAGCATTTCGACAGATGAGCATGTACCCCTAAAATTCTGTTTGACAAAAAGGCCAAGTGAAATAACAAAAATCCACTGAATTTTTAAAACGTTTAGATTTTTAGAACGAAAGGTAGACTCCATTTCTATGTCTCAAAGTTAATTTCTTTCAACTGTACAATAAATGTACCCCTTTAGATAGGCAAATGTACCCCTAGGGGCACATGTACCCCAGGTTGGGAACACCTGTTCCACCATATAGGATCGATGAGGAGCCACAAAATGTTGACACCGTTTCATTTTACATGCGACTTCACAGGAGCACATAGGCGCAGTCAGGGGAGGCCCTGGGAGCCATGGCCCCCCAAAATTTTTAGCGTATCTAGTCGGTTTGTGCTTTGAAAAGGCGGCATCCCAAACAATATACTGTGTCCCCCAGTGGCTTTTCTCGCTTGTACTGTTGCTCGCCTAAAATCAAATATTTTGTCCCCAAAAAAGTTTGTGCTGGCCATGCCACTGCAGGAGCACAGGCTCAAATGTAATGTACTCAATTCTGACAATAAAATGCAATTCCAAGTTCTGTCATACGCGAAGAGCCACTTCAGAGGAGCTACAGCGCCGCATGCGGCTCCGGCGCTGCAGGTTGCCGACTGTTAGATTAACGTAACCGAACGAAAGGAAGCCAGCAATGTTTACAACGTATTCGAACCGGACTTTCCGCTCAAAATAAAGTCATTCCGAGCAGCCCTCAAACTAAGTTTTGAGGTGCGTGGCATCCACACGCTGGAACACGCTGATACTTGCGAAAACGATAAAACTCTTATTAATTCCGAGTAAGATCGCAGGCAGATATTCCGGTGATGGACTTTCCGAACCTATTTTCTCATTTTCACTGTAAGTACGCCGATAGCATATAGTATAGCTGAACCGAAGAGATTTTCTTAAATGCTGATAAAACCCAGCACTGCGTGGTACAAACACAATGTTTTCAATTCAATATTTTAAGGTATTTTTTCATGCACGGTGGAAGGGTTGTCGTTGTAAGGGCAACCATGCTTGCAAGAGCAAAAGAAGCTATGCGAAGAGAAACAAACAGCAGGGAAAAATTCCACGTGAGGATATCACGTCAGGTCAGGTGGCGATAATGGTGAACTACCTAAACACTTCGATAACTACTTTTCTGATATTTATCAGTCCAAAAATACATATCAAACAAGGCTTGCTTTTTGAAAAAATATCATTTAGCCAGAATGAAAACACCTCTGGGTCAGCTTTCTTTAAAGTATATCGCTCCCAAAATATGGTCTGATATTCCCGAAAATTTGATATCTCTCTCGCGTTATGCATTTGGAAAACAATACAAAAATGTCCTGCTATCTTGCCAAAGTTCCTGTTGATTTGCGTTTCATATGCTTGTCAATTTTGTGTAATATTGTTTTTGGTGCCCATATTTTTCCTTAACTTTTTTCCCTCCACATTTACTCACCCAACACTTTACATAGGCATGTTTTCCCCTCTGCTTTTTGTTGTTTTTTTGTTTACGTTTTTTACCTGACGTTCATTTGATGGATTTCGTTACTCTTCTTTTATTACATGTGAAACGTCTTCAATCAAAAATTGATTTGTGCTAGCCACAAGGCTGGCTGAGCACTTGACCCATATGATCCTTCGCAAAACCTTTGTGATTCAAATATGTTAGAACACAACAATTTGCCAAAACTGAAGTTTGTGATGTTTTATATTCTGATCAGCATGCAATCGGTCCTGCTTGCTCTTTGATGTTATTCTTTCTCCCCTTATTGCATCTGTGATATTTCGTGATTTGAGTCACTAAAATGCATAAATAAACCATCAACATCACGTCATCAAAGGAATACCTGGCACAGGAGCAGTGGCGTGTGCAGAAAATTTTCATGAGGGGGTTTCATTCAGTGGCATATGGTGGTCATTTGTATTCGGGGGGCGCTGTTTGTGCCGTCACAATATGACGTCGTATTCATGTTTCCAAACCAACGTTTTGGCGAAGGTTGTTGACATCATAGGCATATTTTTCTACACGCACTCCCCCGTATGTGTCATTGCACTGAATACAAACTCTCAGCGCTCCAAGTCAGGATATCGAAGGAAAATATACTCGACGCTAAGACAGAGCAGTTCATAATTGCAAAAATATCAGGCCGCGCGTTTAAACAGGGGAGTAAAACACATTCATCACTGCGTCGGAGCAATTTACAACTGCAAAATGAAGCTGCGTTGATGACTTGTCGAATACGAGCAGTCGAGTATAGGAAGTGTGCAGCTGAACTGGCTGGCTCACACCCCGGTTTGCAAGATCGAATCATGCTAATCTCCACAAGATTGAGAATGCGCATGAAATACGCAAGAAAACTTTCAATTTTTTGTTATGTATAGAAGTCCAGCAAACGTTTTGTTTTCCTTTTTCCTTCTGAGACATTATCAAATGCCTGAATGCTTCTATGTTAAAAACTGCTGTTTTTGAGCTCGTGCAACTGTTCTATAATGCTACAAAAAGTGGTAAAGTAGCCAGTGCGGTCAGCGCTTGCGGTGATCAGCCTTAGCAGACAAAATAAAGACAATTGTTTCGGGTAATGTTCAGGGTTTTGTTTCAAGGAAAATGTTAGGTACACGGTATGGACTTGTAGGGACCCGATTTCTCTGATTCTAGGGACCCGATTTTCAATTCTAGGGACCCGAATCGGGTCCCTAAAACACCTTAAAAAAAACCTGCGGTAAAGTTAACTATCGCGGAACACAATCTTAAACATGCGCAGTTGACGAAAGGTCTGAAAAAAGTGGTGAGATGGTTTCTGGACGCAGACGACAACCCAGATTCCCACCAAAACCTAATTATTACTTTTTGGCCCATTTACAATGTTCCATAAAATTTACCATATTTTGTGATATTTACATTAAGTCGACAAATTAACAAGCAAAAAGTATGCGAAAACAATTAATCTCCTTTTCGAAGGTGATAAAGTTTTTGTAAAATATAAAGCTCAAGGGTTATTTTTGAACCCCAACCCCCCACCTTGCGTACGCCCTTGTACAGGAGCATTTTCGTGATCGGGAATATTTACAAGTGACGTTGGGTATTCGAGGAATCGTCCTGCCATGCTGTGCCTTCAATACTCTGCAAGGATTGTGACTGCGCGGTAGTATTTAAGAAACATATTACACTTTTTGCTGCCAATTTCCCTACTACCAGGTCTTGCAAGTGTGTCATAATGTCGCAAGTTCGAAAAGGTGCGTTTTGCGCGGATCAAGGTCACGGACACTGCAACGGCATTTTAGCGCATGGCAGAATACGGCGTGCTGAATAGAGGCCACCGTGATAGACATTTCTGTGGCTTCGGTTGAACGCGAGGTGATAGCATTGCGTCATATGCTGCTGCGCCATACTTTGCCTTATTGCCCTGGAACGCGCAGAAGAATTCATGACTAAGCAACACGCGGGTCAACGTTGCAAAATCAGCATACCTGACCGGTCACACGGTCGATGGTTTATTTGGTGCGTTTACAACGCTGTTTTATCTCAAAACTATTGAGCTGCTTCATCATTTTATGGAAGTATGCGTTGTATGTGACAAAAACAGACAAAGCATGTGGTACTTTCGATTAAGTATAACGATTACACCAACAACGTGGATCACAAACTCGAGGTTTGTTGAAATGTGAACCTCTGGGACCTGCCTATGATGTACCTTTACACACGTCAGTCAACACCTTGCCATTTTTGAGAAATGCTGTTGTTTTGGATGTTTCATTTTTTAATGAACAGTAGAACATGGCCCACAAGAACTTCCACTTCTCTTCATTGAACGCTTGTAGGAATCTGCTCGCAAGCGCTTGAGCACAACCTGAACAGCAAAGTAGTTGCAGGCTAATATTCAAAACTGCACAGAAACAGATGGCAGGTTTTCGCATGGTGAAACAACTATTGACAGAAATTTGCCAAAAGTGGGGATGTAAGTGGATTACCCTTTTAAGGTCTTTTGAGTTATTTTAATGAAAACCAACGACAATTCGATCAAAATAACGTCAATGTCGGGCAAAATAGCTTCTACTTGGAAGTAGCTCGTTGACTTTGGTACACGAAAAGCGGAAGTGCTAAATAGCCTTATAATAAATACTACGGCCAAAGCAAACGATACAACTGACATCTTGCAAACGTTTCGATAACAACTGTTGCACTGAAGATGATAACAGTTGTTATCGAAACGTTTGCAAGATGTCAGTTGTATCGTTTGCTTTGGCCGTAGTATTTATTATAAAGCTCGTTGACTGTTGAATAAAAAATTGGTGCTAGCGCAAACCGTTCGCGTGTTGGACTGAGAAACTTTAGCTCCCCGATGAATTTCGGATGTGGCACACGCATGCATTTGAGAACCTGCATAGCATGGTTGCCCCTCGTCAGCGAGAAACCTACCAGTCAACAAAAAACTGTGACAGCAAGAATATTGCAGCAGTAGTTGGAATATTTTACCACTCTTAGAAATTAAACCTACGAAGATATGCAGCAAGGTATGCTGCCTGATCGTCAGCGGAGTTCTTTCATTGCTTTATTAGTAAAAAGACTATGTCGTTGTTTTTCGCAAACTTGTGGTGGACAGAGTGTTTATACTGGTCTGCATGGGTGCGCATGCGCAGTCTGCATGGGTTGGGTGCGCATGCGCAGTCTGCATGGGTGTGCACGCGCAGCGGTGGACAAAGACACAGGGCCGTCGCCAGCGGGGGGCAGTGGTGCCCGACCCCCCATTTTAAACCTGTGTCCCTCATTTCATGTTTGGCTCCCCGGTTGCTGCATACATCCAATATTGTATTTAAAATATGTGCCCCCCCCCTTGTTATTTTTGGCCCGACCTGCTGCGAAATCCTGACGACGGGAGAGGGCGTTGTTGTCACATCACAAGAAGGCGTTGTTGTCACATCAAATGTTAAGGAATATTTTAATCGCTGTAACTCAAAGCATGCTTATCCTCTGGCAAAAGGACCAAACTCCTGACCTCCAAATGCCTAAAAGCCAGACATGGTATGAGCAGTAAAATCAGCCGCTCTGCAAACAGTGCACCTATTAAGCGTTTGCTTCGTAAAACCTAATCGTTAAAACCAACCGTAAAAACAAGGAATTGCAAGCTCAGTCACAATCCATCATTGCGAAATTTTCCAAACAAATCTTCTCAGCAAATGTTTTCGAAAACGACTTATGCTCAATGACTGTGACGATAGAGCCTACCTTTTGTCAAGATGTTTTCAAAATAAATCACTTTGATCCATCTCGAAATACATACAAACGTTCGGCTGTTCTACTTGGTTTTCCAGCTTTTGTTAGGAAACAAGCTGCAATCTCATTCTAAATGCGACTGTTCAAATTCCAAAAAAAGAAGCTTATGTTGATGAATCACTCATAACTGATGAAAACAAAAGAATCTCTTCAGTCAGCAACGGCGACCGGGCAAGTTTGTGCTATGTCCTACTGAATTAGCGTATAAGTATTTGCACACGCTAATGTGTAACAGTTTGATAAAACCTAGCCACCGCTCTGTTGGGAAAACGCTTACTTAAATTTGCTCAAGAAGAACAAAACGTGTCCATTTCTGCAATGCCATGAGCAACTTCGGCTTGGCAATTTTGCTTCGTACCGGGCGAAAACATCAATGCAATCTGTCCATCCATCATTTCGCACTCCGCGCACCTGACTGTGCGGTAAGCATAAGCGCCTAAGCCCAAGCAATCCACGCTGTCTGTTGCATTGCAGGCGTAGACTAGAGATACTGAAAGAAACGCCGGAAGGTTAAAATGTTTTTGCGACTACTTCTAGCTAATATCCAAATAACACCTGTGCTGCAGCAAAACTTATAAATACACTAACCATAACTCATCCTAAACGTCACTTTTGACGTCCCCAGTTTACATAATAACTGTCATGAATCAAATAGTACGGCACTAGAATAGATACGAACCCTCATTACTTCAATAATAACAATCAGATTTGTCAAGCAGAGTAACTGCACAAGATTCAGAAGTCTTTACATTTACATGTTATCTTGCAATAAACAAAATAAAACGATCCAAACATTGTTTGCGGAGTGTAAACCGCTCTTCCTACACAGGAGAGTATCAGGTATAAACTTATACATAAAACTCTATCTGCATGGGTTTAAGTGCTTACCCACCTATACGTTGTGGTACCATTGTCAGCAATGGCGTCTGCGCATCTCTGTGTGAGCACGCGGCAGGCAAAGCGTTGGCAGCCTACCAGCACGAATCGAACCCGTTCTCGTCAATACAAAGACGTCACAATCGATGGAAGGCCTGCGCGGTAGCGAGACGGTACAGCGCATGACTTTTTGCGGTCGAGTGGCTTACGGTTCACGTGTGACAAGATGACACAGCAAGCGAGTTCACAATTCAGGGTTGCCAATTTGGCTTTTTTGAAGCCAGACATAGGCGTAGCCAAGGGGGTGCCAAAGAGGCCATGGCCCCCAAAAATGTTTAGAAAATATAGTCATTTTGTGCTTTGAGAAGCGTTTTTCCGAACAAAATAGTGTTAATCGCCTAAAATCAAACATTTTGCCCCCCTCCAAATTTTCTTCCCCCCCAAATTTCTGGACTGGCTACGCCACTGAAGCCAGATTTTGAAATTTGGCTATAAAGTGTTTTGAAATCTGGCAACATTGTAGGGAGTGCGAGTGTGCAATTGTGCTTGCCGGATGGTGCACACATCCAGAACTAACCACAAGCAACATTGCGTTTGAAGAACCCTGGTGCCAGTGGGAACTGTTGGACTACATGAAGCTAGAAACACGTTTCATATATTTAGATCATTTGCAGTACTGCTTGCAGTGAAGGAAAGAAGAGATACGGCAGCTTTAATAATAAATTCACTGATGTACAAGAAATTCTTGACTATATACCCCAAGAGTTCAACCGGTTTGTAACTGCAAGTCAACATCGGGTTGAAATCTTTACACTTGCAGAATCAGTTTGCAAATAAAATATACGATTTCTTCGTTGGAAATCTTGAATCAGTAGCTGCGACTCGGCGTTAATTGCTGCAATTTTAACAATTGTTAGCCAGGTTCATCTGCAATGGTCAGCGATCAGTAGTTCACGTAGCCTAATGTGCAGTAAAGAGTATTGGTTAACATCACCAAATTTTAATCTAGAAAAATGAACTCTCACTCTTTATACGATTAGAGATTGTCATTTTGTGTGAAGTTTTCTTTCAGCAAATGCGAGTTTTGAAACCACTCACAACTGACTGTTGTCAACACTGAGTTGAGTGATTGATGGCATTTTTGCCATTTTTGTTCGTTGTTTGCGGCTTGGTGCGTCGGATAAACCCACCCCCTATTATTAAACCCGAAATCTATCGGGAAAAGGGTGGATTTATTAACCAGCGTTTACTGCATTACGTTTATCCTATTTCTACAGCTGAAGTGTCAGTTTATAGGATCATCTTCACTACCGTTTTGCATTTTGATTTGTAACTTGCAATTCGCCACTAAGATTTAATTTTGAGTGGTTTGCCATAAATTGACTTTTAAATATTTATCTTCCGCTTTTTACGCTGCTGACTCCAATTCACACCGTTCACATTCCACATGCGGGTGAATCAGCAATTACCACTTTTTAGAAATCACAGAGAGACCCCTGAACGTTTGTTCGCAGTAACTAAGATACAACTTCCCTGGCAGGTAAATCACCTCTTCTTTTCACGTTTGGAAGGGTCGTAACCAGTGGCGTAGCCAGCCCAGAAATTCGGGAGGGGCCAAAATGTTTGATTTTAGGCGAGTAACACAATTTAGTTTGGAAAAACGCCTCTCAAAGCACAAAATTTTCTAAAAATTTCGGGCTACGCCTATGGTCGCAACCAGTGTATTTTTTAAGGTTTTTAAAAGGGTGTCATGGTGGAGCTTTAGAGTGTCAACAACATTTTCTCTTCTGTGTATGATATTTTTAACTGGTTTTTACAAAACGACAAGTTTCCGTCCAAGTATGCTTAATTGTTTCAATACGACATTCACTTTGGTCAAACAATCGAAAGACAAGTTCATAAATAAAAAGGTTCGATGTAGGCCTACATACTCATTCATTCACTCATTTTCGTGCCCACTTTTCCTTGGGAGAGTCGAGGGGCAGCAACCCTAGGAGGATCCAAAATGTCTCACGATCAACAGCAATCTCAGATAGTTCTGTTGACTCCACAGCAAGATGGGACCAAACAAGGCCGTAGATTTAGTCACTCCACCTGGGTCATTTGACGACCTCTGGGCCGCTTTGCCGTGGATATAAACTGTAGCCCGAAGGAAGTAATTAGCCATTCTTTCCTGAGACATTCTGGACACATGGCCGAACTAACATAGCTGGGATCTCGCGATTCGGAGAAGTGGCTTGACATCCCGGGCTTTATGGATTACAGACCTGTGCTCTTTGCCACGAAGTGTCACACCGAGAACTCTTTGCAAATATCCCATCTCTGATTTCAAAAACATGCCACTCAAAGCTATTGGCCCTGCAAACTCTACTGTACAAAGTGTAATGCGATTACACTTTTGAACTTTCTTGCGTGATCGTGTTTTCTGCTTTTAGTGTTGCAAAAGTTTCACACCTTCACCTCAAACCTCAATGATTTTTGCTAACTTTTAAAACTGGTAATGAGTTCGTCCAATTAGGACAAAAATACTTACGTCAGACTTCGCCCGTGACCCGCTTCGTGTGGAATGCAAGAAATTTGACTCCGCGCTGCTTGCGCAATCTTCGACTGGTGATGGATGTCTGGCGCTTGCATGCGTATATGCACGCGACGCTTGTTGTGGGGCGGCGGAAATCATGCGAAAGAGTGACGCATCCGCGTATTATGGCAACGACGCGATGCACGGCAACAGAAAGAATGCCGCATGAAAGTTGCTGAGTTCGTCACGTCTCATGACCTGTCTCTGAATCACCACTGGCACTATTTTCGAAAAACTGCTTGGAATTCAGGCAGGGCAACGGGCGGGCGCAGAATTTCGCATGAAATCACTTGACGTTAAATATCGTGATGTCAAGTTTGCGAAGTCTTTTTCTTTTATTGGAATTTTTTGAGTTTAGAAATGGTCCTTTGAAATTGAGTTTAAAATTTTCTTTGCTAATTGATGTTATATTTATTTAGCAACTTAGGCCGTTGCCCGTTAACAATACATAGCCCATTAAAAAAGCTTGTAAACAAAGGCAACGTAATTCAAAGGTGCTATCAAACAAGTAGTCAGTAAATTTCTCGAATATAGCAGAGGTGGCAAGGATGTGATCAGACCTTTTACGTTTCAGGAGCAGTACCGTATTTCCGTTGAGGTGAAAATGCCTCGTTTTTCTTTCTTGCGTGCGAGCACCTGTACAACCTGGCATAGAAAAGTAATCCAAAACTTACAAAAACTTCTTTCTATCATAAACACTGCCGCGTTCTTTGCGATGAAGCAACAATTTACAAAGAATGATTGTTCGAAACAGAATAAATCAGCACTTTCTTCTGTACGAAGTCCATGAAATACAGAATGAAACATGGACGTCGGAAGGGGCGGCAGCGGTGGGCCTTGGCCCTTCCTGGATTTTGAAATTCAGCAAAAGAAGGTTGTTTTTTTAGTTTTGAGTGGGAAAAAACAAATTTCATCGCTTTTGGTCGCCCCCTGGGAAAACCCCCGACACCCACGAAATGAAGTATATCATTTCGGAAAAGGCAAAGTCCTTTCAAGGGCAACACTCCGTTGCATTCTACAAAACTACCTTGTTTAATTTCTGTGACGTCTTTCTTCATCAATTGCAATCTCAATAATATAGAACAGCTGGCTGAGCCTGCCTTTAACCCACGAAAAATCTCTTTAGGTGGTCCTAAGCTAGCCCTTTTCTGCATATAGATATTGTACGTGCTATACTTGCTTTCGATGGGCCAGAAAATAACTTTTCACTATATGAAAGCTTCCCTTACTTTATCTTCGTTGTTGTTTGTGGTTCATAAGTTGCACACAGACTCACAAGATCACAAGCGCAGTGGTGTATGCCGGGGCTGGGCTTGACTGTTGTACGCGCACAGGCAAAGAAATCAAAATATTCCAAACGAAGAAGCTCCGAAACCAGTAACGAAATCGATCTACGCCAAAACGTTTATAACTTGGCTCCCGAAAACTAAACAAACCGGATATATTGCCAATCCTGAATCTTATTAAAAAAGCCAGGTACACCCACCAACACAATGCTTTTGCCTTAAAAATCACTAAATCAACTTGTAGAATTAGAGGAATGATTGATGTTTGAAACAAAAACGTATAAATCGCAGGGCACAAACAACGACGACTGTTCTTCAGGGTAACGTTTTTTTCGGTTCCATACGTGCAGGGACCGGAATCTTTTATGCGAATTTCTTTTGTGGTGTGATTCTAAAACGCAATATACTGCCCTAACCCATGAAAACCTATTCATAGTTCATTTTGCTCCTTTCCAGTCGCAATGCCTTCATAACATTACGTGCAACAACTCCAAACCTGAGCGGAATTTTTGTTTATTTAGTTTGGTTACCACCATTCTTATGGTAATTTGATCCTTGTTTCTGGGGTTTTGGATTTACGTTCGTTTTTTCATATTTTAGTTACAAATATTTTCTGCAGTTAGAAGAGCAGACGAAACAAAAGGATAAAACTTGACAATTAAAGTTGAAGAGTAATCTGTGTTTTCTCGACCACAAGCTAAACGAGTTTCCACGTTCTCGCTTTTACGCCAAAATTATTATTTCATGTCATAACAAAAAATTCGTTCTTACTCATACCTCAAAATGATCTGTGGTTTAGCGAGTGGTTTAGTGCTAAAGCAATTCTGGGGTAAATCTCAAATAAAAAGACAGGCTGTGAAAAATTAATGGTTGCAGAAAGCGATTTTTGAAAAAAAATTCACAAAAATCTGAAAAAAACGCCATGAATTTGGTGCAGTGGCGCCTGGAGTTGGGGAGGACAGTCCAGAAAGGCGTTTTTAGCACTAATCCATAGTCGTTACACAATTGCTTATCTCACTTTCCAGAATCACTGGTGGAAAAAATAAAATAATCATGAAATGACATCGCTGTTTGCTCAATCACAATCTTTATGATAAAAGTCCAGCCTCACGCAATCTTTTTTTTTTCTAAAAAAAACAGCTGAGTAGATTTTCCAAAGTTTTGGATTGCTCCGATTGTATTTGCTAATCTCACAGAAAAATTTTCACAGCCAGTGTTCGTCGCAGAGTTCCTCAAGGATCCATTCTAAGTCATGTATTGTTTTTAATGTCCACTACTCTGAGTTTCAATCTAATTAAAACTTTAAGACACACGTCTTTGCTGATGACACAACTCTACTTCTTTCTCATAAATATTTATTTGGAAAATTCGGTGAATGCAACTAAAGAAAATTAAAACTTGTTGAAAATGAACGAATTGTCACTTAACCTCCTAAAATACAATTATATGCTGTTTCCTAAAAAACGTAAAATGCCTTCACTTCATATATCCCTTGGTAAGCAACACATTAACCACGAAAACAACATGAAATATCTTGGTGTTTTTATCAACTTTGATTCATATAACAGCCATTTTGTCAACAAAGTAGCTATAACGCCAGTGGTATTCGTTTGAAACGACATAATTTTCTTGATGTTAAACTTTTTATTGCGATCAGTATGTTTTTCTCTCATCATCTACAGTATCTTACAATATGGCTTAATTGTATGGGGAACATGTAATAAAACAACTTTGGATAGCTTAACTTAGGTGAACAATATCTTGGAAAAATTAAACGAAATCAGCAGATACCCACAAAATAAACTTATCACTCAAACCAATTTCTCGAAGTTCACAGTTACAGATAAGGAAAATGTATACTTAAAGTATTCAACAAACAACTTCCATTATATATTAAACAGGAATGCATGCTATTATCCCAAAAACAAATCAACCCGCAAGAAAACGGAAAAGCGTGTTCCGAATGCACCACCCGAACAATGACACTCTAAATAGAAATTAGCCTAAGTAAGGAATAACATACCAAAAATTAAGAACCACACAGCTTTCAGCGTTTTTGCTTTCACTACAAAATATTTGTATTGGAACCTATACAATCGTTTGATAAATTCAATGGTACGTCATTGAATAAAACGTCTGCATCGTTTCATAAAAGTGATTGCAGTATGGTTGTGTATTGCAGTATGGTTGTGTGCATGACCTTTCTTAACATCTGTGAAGTGAAATGGTGCCAAGTATAAATACAAACGTGATTATTCATCACGCTGGTCTTTCATTGGGCAAATCGTGTATTTGTGTATCTGATTTCAGTAATAGAAAGTGCTGCTGCTTGACTGGATACCTTGGGACCTTACGATCATTTAGCTTTAGCCAGTACCAGTGTATTCACTAATGGTAGAGATTACCATGCCTGTCCGCAAGAGTAGAAGGGTTGAAAGCACTCATTTTAAGATTTACAGTCTACTGAAAAGAGCCCTTTCCCAGCAATGAATCAGACACTAAGACCTCACAGAGCGTATATTACGCCTACCAAGTAGCATCCTCAGCTCTGCGAAGTGCATGAAGTATAAAATAGCATTAAATAAAACCCACAAACAATAAAGGTACCAGTTAAGAGAATCTAATTGAAAAATTGCAACCTCAACTGCCCACTTTACATAAGAAAGAAAATGGCCACAGTAGGAGCAACTAAAGTGTTTTGCTCCTCTCAGTGTTGATCGTGTGCTAACACTTACTACATAATGCGCTATGACTAATCATTTCTGTGCTCTTGTGTTATTAGTACTTATCACCCTCGTGATATGGAACATGAGCCTGCGGTAAAACCATAAAATAAAAATTAAAAAACGAAAATAAATTACTATTTCATAAATCGAATGCAAAATACTGAAATTCGCTCTGCTCATCCTCTGTTTATCATTGTATTGATTGAATTTGTGGACTTCTCATCGATGAGGCATATTATCATGTAGATATAGAGACGCTTTTCCAAAATTATTCCGGAAAAGCTAAATCGAATCCAAAATACTGAATCTTCTTGTGAATTGTTTATGTTCCGGCAATGCAGCAACATCGGTACGAAGACAATCATAATACTGTAATAAAACTAAAACAAAATTAAAGAGCAGGTTTATTGCGGTGAAATATATCAAAGCTTTCTATTCTATAAGTCCGCTCGATACTTGAAATCCCATCATGGTAGCAGCCCAGCTCGCACTGGAAAAAGACCACTCTGAAGACGATGAAGTGGCAGATACGCAGCGATATTTTCAAACCACTTGCTTTATACCCATATCAACCGTTCAACATTGTTGCGCCATATCAATCGTTCAACATTGTTGCACCAGCCTAAGGTGTCAGCATTATTTGGTTGAACTTTTAACTTCCGATAGCTTGCAAATTTTGTTCACTTCAGGCAGTGCGAACGACGAACGAAGAAAACAAGTGAGCATAACGCAGCTTTACAGTACCTTAGCTTTTATCTCGTTTTTTTTCCGACGCCCGTGGCTGCCAGATATACCAACATGCGATACTTTCGTATCGGGGCCTTGGCACCCCTGGATTTTAAAATTCTTAGCAAAAAAAGGTTGTTTTTTCAACTTCTGGGGGTAAAAAACAAATTTCACCACTTTTGGCCCCCCCTGGAAAACATTTTGGGAAAATCTCCTACTGCCCCCCTGGAAAAAATCCTTCCGACGCCCATGGCCACGTCAGAATTGGGGGTCTTACCAACCCTGTATTTTGGAAATTTGAGATTTTTCTATGAAATTTTCAGTAAAAATCGTTGTTTTCTTAGTTTCGAGTGGGAAAAATGAAATTTTGCCACTTTTGGCCCCCTGGAAAACAAACTTTCCACGTCCACGCTGGCAGCTGCGAATAAAACAAGCATAGCAGATATTTGTACGTGACACACAACGCACGCACAGCGTCATTACCAAAATCTAACAACTGGCTGCAATGACTAAGCGCGAATGACTTCCTAAGCGCGACAGTGGGGTTAGAATTTTCGTACAGTTGCGTTGTTCTGACAGTTGTTCGCTTTGACTGACCGTAAAGCGTTTTGAAATACAACGGTATTTTTAGTACTTTTTATATTGAAAATTTAGAAAATATTTTTCAAATACGTTCCTTGTATCAATATCAAATCAAGTGTACTTGCAAACTAATGGTACCATACCCACAAAACCGGACAAACCCGAAGAGCGCTCTGAAGACGTGAGGAGACAGAAACCAGATGGTAGCTTCGCGTCTATTGGCGCTCTTTGCGTAAGCAAGAAATAATTTCAAACTTTTGAATAATCAACAGATGGCAGATAACGCTGGGGGTTTGCGGCTGAAAAGAGATCAAAACATCGTCCACTCCGTCAAATAAAGAAAAGAGTTGGCGCAATGCAAGCCTCACTTTTTCAGGTGTTGTGACTGCCGCGTTACTGTGCTTGCAGCAGACTCAATGCAAGGCTTCTCCTAAACACATGTGCCCGCACTAACGCATTCCGTGGTAGCCTTTGACATCGCAAAAATTCGCGTGAAAATGGCGGGACTGGTCTGTTCAACCCTGGTATAATTTGGGCAGCCACTCCCATAAAATGCGCAAAATTAATCAAACCCATCGCGCATCGATCGTCGCCTCCCTGACCAAGCGCCGCACTCAGGCTTTAAGCACAGAGACCCGTCCGAAAAATTCGCGACAGTCTACCCCTCCAGCTATCCACAACTGAAGCCCCACGTTTACCCATCTGGGGAGGCGAATAGGTACACCGCAGAATGTTTCAATTCTTTTAGACCTGAAAGCCACGCGTAAACGGCAATCTCGTCGTATGAGATAGTAACTGGAAACTGGAGCATCATCTCACAAAAAAAGAGCACGGACTGGTTTGGTGGAACTCTTCTATACCGGCCTTGAGCCAGGCAAAATATGCCCAGGTTAGAGCGGGAATACTTTTAAGCCTTCAACTAGGAAGTTGTGTACAGGTCCGTAACCAAGCTTTAAGGTTTGGGGGGCAAAATACATTTTGGAGAGGCAAGATTTTTGTTTTTATTATATGTTTAAAACAAATTCTGGGTACAACACAATTTGGGGGAGCACAAAAATATTTGAGGAGCGCTGCCCCCTTGGCTACGGGCCTGGTTGTATTGATGAAAGGATCCCACGAGGAGGAAGGGCGTTTATGTTGAGGTTAAAGCTGGTTTGACCGCTCCCTGTGTTTGGTACAAGCATACGGCGAAACTCAAGTGAACTGTGGCCGGAATTCGTGGAAGAAATTAGTGCTACATTGCGAAGGGTTAAACCTAACGGCTCCATGACTGTTTTAGGAGACTTCAACGCACACGTTTTGAATGATGCTTGGTTATGAAATAGTGTAATTAGCAATGGTGATGCTGACATAAATGATAACAGAATGTTCCTGTTGCCACTGTGCTGTAACAACGCACTGTGCATCATGAACGCTTTCTTCCAACACAGAGATTTTCACATAAGTAGGCCAAACTTTGGTGCAGAGATTCGTTAGGTCAACGATCACTCACTGACTGCTGCAGAGTTTCAGCTGACTTGTTTCGTTCAGTGTTCGACGTTCCTTTCAAAAGGGGTGCAAAACTGTCGACCGATCACCACCTAGTGGTCAGCACTTTGCATCTTCAAACCTCAACAGGGTCTACCACGTAAACTTGCAGGTCTAGGAGGTCCTACCGAATAAAGTGGGATGCTCTGGCGGACAAAGATGTAGGAAGACCATTGGAGGCAGCGTATTATCCTTGTTCCGAGAGATCCCGGAATGCACAGAGAATGCTGAGGTGGAGTGGCAGCTGTAGCTTCAGGCGCGAATTTACCATTAGGCTAAAAAGGCTTAAGCCTAGGGTCCCCGATTTCGGGAGGCCCCAAAATTTTGAGAGTAAGGACAATTTCCATCATTTCTAAAAGCATTGCATTTGTAGTTTTGTTTTTGTTTTGCTTCAACTCACGTTTTTTTTCCATGCCACTAACAAAAGATCTCTATAAAAGAATGAGCGCGAATGAGTGAAGTGAATGACGATGAGCATTCTCTTGTTCTGGGGTTGAGAATTGGTTATAGTTACGTATAATATGTGGAACAAAACGCCTGAATCTATTTTCCAGACTACACGAGGCCAGTTAGGTACTCAATAAATACAGGCCTGTAACCAGCTTGGGACACTAAGAGGGTCGAAGAGTTTTCTGGGAGGGGCCCAAATTTTTTGAACTATGTCCAACACATTTTTCCAAGCGCGAAAATTTTCTTGGGGGAATTGCGCCCCCTGGCTACGGGCCTGCAATAAATATGTAATGGGTGTATGGTCAAATAATTTCACCGCTGCCTTTTTCGTTAGTTTCACTGTTTTTGTTCCTGACAGTGCCGTAGTAGCCCAACTCTGTCCCCCCAGAAATGCTTACAGGGCCCCCAATGGTGATTTCTAAAAAAGTATTACGACAATGCGGCGCATCCCGAGGCCAAATGGCCTTCACAACAAAATATTTTTTTTTGCTATTTTATTTCACTATTTTTTAGTTCCATTTGCGGACACAATTTCGGCAGAACCGTCGCCAGAAATCTTCAGTTCCATCTAGAACCTGTTTGGCTAAAAAAGGTGATGCGGCCTGTAATCAAAATTTCATTGGTCAGATAGTATTAACGCCAATAATGCTGTCGTTTCAACAGCGTTCCTAACTACACTGAATGGTGGAAACATGATTCAGTGAAAGCTTCGACACGAAGGTAGTCTGGTAAAGCAGCAGGGCCAGGAAAATCAAGAAATGAAAATAACACAAATGGTAACTTTAAAATTATTGAAGTGAAGTTAATAAAGTAAGGAGGGCATGCCTTGCTGGCCTTGAAAACAGCACGTTATTGATGGACTTGTAAGCACCCTGGCTAGGTAAGATCCATTCAAGCGCCCACCCGTCATACACAAAGATCCTTCCACATATCATCACATTGTATGTTGCGGAAATAAGAAGGAAGTTTTTGTACATTAGAGAAGTTGATTGGATGAATAATATATGAAATTTAAATTAATTACAAAAGTATTGTACTCATGCAGAAAACTTGTAAAACTGCGTAAACGTGTGTTCCATTCACTTTCATCATGTTTATTTACCTTTACTTGGTGGACGTTCCTCACTTTTAGAACCACATAGTTGTATGTTTCTTGGCTGTTTTTGGCGCCCCCTTTGGCCTAGCACACTAGGCAAGGGCACTGATCAGGCAATGCTATTCCAAATAACAGCGGCAGGTACTGCTCCGTCTGTAAATTGCAGGACAGAAAAGGATACGGATTGACAAAAACTTCACTGATTTCTAGTGTTTCATATTTAAATTTTGGGGGTCAAAGTTTTGTTTGGGGAGTTTAAGGTCTGAATTTGGGTCCCCTGTTGCAGCGTGGGCCTCCAACTGGGAGATATGAAGTACGGCTGACACGGCTCTGGTTCCTGATATCGAGGGGATTCAGAATAAGTAATATGGTTATGAATTGGAACGACTTGTTCAGTGAATTTAGCAAGCATGTGTAGTGCTGATTTGTATGACATCAGTCGTCGCAAACCTTCAAGAGAGGCCCCCAATTTAAAATAGCCTAGGGCCCCTAAAATGAAAATTCGCCCCTGTGTAGCTTCATCTGCTGTTCGGATATGTGGATGGAAACGAAACGATATGGCGAAAAGTGGCAAAAAAGTAAACAGATGGTGAAAGACGCTGTTACAACACCTCACTAACGCCCGTTTTAGTTAGTGTTGAACTTAGATTAGTTTTGTTATGATTTATTTAATCACACCGTTTCTACTAACCTGCAAGTGGTGAGTTCTTTTTCATCCAGTCGAAGCCATCCCCTCAACTAGACTGCCATATGTTTCTAACTCTCTCTGCCTCTTTTCATACTTATCACTAGCACAGTAACTAACAGAAACGTGTTTTAACGCAGTTCCTGGAGTCGTGTGATGGTTTTAACACATAAAGCATTGTTCTCTCATTGACCAACGGCGAATATTCACAACAATTGCGCTTTATTGCAATAAAAAACACTTTAGAAAGTCAAACATTATTTGTTTCGAATTTCCTATCCTTACAACCTACTTAACTTTTGCACAGAGCCTGGGCTCATAATTTTACAGAGTCCATGTCTCAGATTTTGACTGTAATGTTAAGAGCCAGCATCTAGCTGCTACTCTGACCAAGGCTTTTGACACTGAAAGATAGTCACCTTTTTTCGAAAAAATTGAGAGTACCACGTTCGTTCTGCGCATGCGCTTTACAATCAGGATTGTTTTTCTTCCATCTGACATCTGAAATGAGATTTGCGTCATTGACCTGGGATGGTGGCACCTGGTAATTCTTTGTTTGTTTTATTATCTTTGTGCCTTGTGACTTTGCTTTTCAGACTCCCCCGTGACTTACTTGACATACACGGATATCTACCGTCTGTAATTCCTTCTTTATTTGGGAATGACTTGGCTCAATCTTTTTGTTCATGAGCTAAGTTTTGGGTTTTCTGTCGCAAAGGATCTTAACATATGTTTTTGGGTATATATGTTTTTGGGTCACCTTTGACGTGAACATCCTTCCTATTTCCCATCGTTGCGCAATCGCAAACATTTATAATAGGGCTGTCAATCAAACTTGGCCCCCTGTCAATCAAACTTTTTGTACCAAGCTACGTAATGTTATTGACTTGTCCTGTCAATCATTCTTGCCACTAGAATGTCGTAATTCGACTTGCAAGACGTTTGGATCTAGTTATGCATCACTGCATATTGTTTGTAATCCACCACAACCTCCATGGTAGGGAATCGATACCATGAACCATCTTGCTACTGCAACAGTTTTCGAATACTCTACTAGGTAATTTCCCATCGGTACTATCCCTTTGAATTTCGCCAACTTCTTTGTTTTGAAGCATTCGCTTAGCAGCGTAACCCAATTCATTACAAATGATCTTTACATTACTTCCTCATGGCGTATGCGCTTACATACAAGGTTTTGTTGCCGTTTGTAATTCCTAGCGAAACATTCTCCTGGTGGGATTGATGTTATGGCGATTCTAACTAACTAACTATTGTCTACCAATTCTGGTACACCGAACAACAAATATTGCTGGTACACCGAACAACAAATATTGATATACACATACACAAATACTGCGATATACATACACATATATTGACTGTGGCTTGACAGAGCTCTGTTTTTGCTATGTTATAACTTCACGCTGTGCATGATTGCCGCAATTGATTTACTGTGTACAGGATAACGACAGTTTTGTTCATTAGTGGAGTTGTTCACCACCATCTCACACTCTTCTTAACATCTTGTTGCTTTTCGTATCATCGTTGTAGATGTTTCGTACTTCGTTACTTCTTCATTCATGTTGAAACTACATTTCGTAACTGACCGTTGCTTCGTCAGCACCAGGTTTTCATCAGCTTCGCAACTGGAATATCTGCTACTTGTAATGCTTTTGTCAACGTGATCGAGCTCTCATTTGTAATGATCTCCTTTGCTTGTTGTTGTCATGGGCAATCCTGCTTGTAGATGTCCATCTTTCATGACGTCACTTCAAACCGATTATCGCCCGTTTCTTCTGCAGAAAATTTCTTAAGGTGTTTTTTTAAGTCCTTCTGTAATTCATCATGTAATTAGTGCGTACGCTTCATCACGGTTAGTTACAATTTACACATACAATTTTAATACATTCAATTGACATTCAGTTTGCAATTTCCAATTACTAACACATTAATTAGCATTTATGTTATGGTTCAAAAAACACCATAACAATGCTCTTCAAGCAAAGAAAGGCATGTTTTAAGAACAAAGCTGAATCTTTGTTGCATCTGCGGTAAGCTGAGGTGCGAAAATCCGTATCCCTCACGGTGAAAAAGTCAAAAAAGCAATCTTGGGAGAATTTCCGGTAGAGATGGCACGGGCCAGCACTTTTGCAGCCTGGCCCGCCCGGAGCTAACATGAAACTGCCCGGACCGGCCCGTTCTGCCAAACTACAACATATTTTCTGGCCCGGA
>Ga0210059_1003332_pt1 | contig 25635 bp, 19 predicted proteins | sample Ectturendosymbi2_FD_188042 | JGI IMG/M metagenome (GOLD analysis project Ga0210059, IMG submission 188042) | Ecteinascidia turbinata endosymbiont from Florida, USA - Sample 2 (SPAdes) (version 2) | ecosystem: Host-associated > Tunicates > Ascidians > Unclassified | place: Key West, Florida... | reverse complement strand
TTTTAGAGGGTTTGAACAACTCTCTCGCTCAATCTTCTGAAATGGCAAATGATACCTATTGTGTAATTTATTTTTGTCGAAAAATGGGGGTTTGAGCCATAATATTGGCTCCAGATATGTTAAAAAGTCAATGAATGGCTTAAAAGACGCAGAATTTCAACCCAGTTTCTAAAATAATGAGTCAAAAATAGATTGTGGGTGTGGCAAGCAGGGCCATATAAATTTGGCCAAAAATTCGAAAGCACCACCACTCCTTTTGAATTCAGCTACAGAGAACTCAAACCCAAAAATGAAAACTTTTTTTAATCGAAACTGGAAGACCTGCCGATTCCAATGAGTGTTTAAACAGCTCTCTAGCGGCTGGCGATTTATGGCCAGAAAGGTTCCGGCCATCATATTGGTAGGCGCAGGCATTCAATGGCTGCAACATGTTTTAATTGACAAATGCTAGCCCCCAATGCTTCGAACAGATCCCCTCTGCCTAGAACCCGAGCGTGGTCCTTGGTCAAACACGCGAGGAAAAATGAGCGATTGGTTTGATTCTTTTTTCGCATTTCATTATGTAGCAAGAGTCCAAATTATAATGTTGGATAAACCGGTCGCAACATTTGCAGTCTCGCTTTTGCAACATCAGATTATAATGCAGAAAGGAATTGCACATTTGTACAGAAGAGGCCTTTCACTGATTCTAATGCAGACGCAATGTTGAGGCGCTACACAACAAAAAGACGAGCTTTGCATTGCATGTCATCAAACTTCAAAACAAAACACATTTTGCAATATTTCATTTGATTTGAACCTGGTTTTGTAACTTTTTCTAAATAACAATGAATTAAACGTTTAGGAAACAAGGATGAATTAAATAAAATGTTTTTAATTGCAGAAAAAAAGGATAAAGCTCAATTTCTTCCGATTTTGTCTCAAAATTTCGAGTCAATTTCCACAATCCTTTTTAACCGAAAGAGAGCAAGATGTCTTTGAAACCCTTTAACTCTCGCGCCGGCCAGTATAGTGGCCTGTAAATATTTGATCAGCCATAGCTCCGAGCTAGAAAGCCAGTAAAAACATCCCTGGATCCACGAGACTGCAAGGAATCGAATGAGAATCACAAAAACATATCTTTACATTTGAAATGTTTGAGAAAAATGTATACTTGTGCTATTGCCGGTATCATTTTATCAAAACCCGGTGTAAATGCGAAAAAACGCACACTGCATGCAGTCTAGCCGATCCGATAACGTTTTTGCGCTTCGCCAACCGCCGGAATACTCGAAAACAGGATCCTTTTGAAAAAAGTCGATTTGGGCCGTTTTGGCGGACAAAACTTGTGTGTTCAAAAGCGTAGTTGAAAAATTTTCATCCGGGTCACAGTTTGAGGGGTATAGAAACCCACATTGGTGTTAGTGAGGTGCTGCATGACTTAAAATGTTCAGGGAGCTATTCTGAAGCTTAGAGACCTTGGGAAGGCTGCTGGCTTAACAGGTTGAGAAGTTATGGTCTGAAATATTGCCTGAAAACTGCTTGGTCACCTTGTGGATTGTTTGATTTTTTCATAAGTAAAATTTCCTGTCAACATTTTGGCTTGAAATTTGGTGGGATGTTATAAAACACTGAAATACACCTTTTCCGCACGTTTCCTGAGGTTGGTGGGTATCGTCAGGCAGAAAAGTGGCTTGGACCTGAAAATAGCCCCGAAATCCGAGGGTTTAGCTCCGTTGTTACCCCAAAGAAAGGAAGTGTCAATTTGTTTGATCATCATTGCAAAGGTAAAGTCTTCACAAACATTTTTTCTAGAAAGTTTCTTTTGATTGTTTGTTTTAGGGTCAGTACCCTACTGAATGGACGCAAGTAAGGTTTCTAGCCTACGGGAGAAGCTTTTTTCCCTGAAAATGACATCACAATGACGTCACAGCTGGACGCGACCTGTCGCACAATGTGCAGGCACGTCTTACGCATCCAATAATACGTTCGGTGACTTTCTTGCTCATTTCGTTCAGACGTTATGATCGCTCATAGGTTTACCGGCCTTTGCAGTGGCAGACGCGGGAGTTAAAATCCTAGCTTACTCTCTTCATTGGTTCCTCAATGAATCCTTGTGTAATATACGCATAATGCAAGTTTTATATCATACTCTTCAGACAAATTCAAAGGTTTTTCACGATCAGAAACAAATGAAACTCGTCAGTCCCTCGGAACAAGTTTGTTCAAATGATGCATCACCACACATTAAAATTGTTTGCATGTAACTGGAATCAATTGAAACTTATTGCCAGAATTTTCCTTATTGCCTTATTGCATATTAAACTTATTGTAAACTTATTGCCAGAATTCGTGACCGGGGTACTACATATTCGTACTTCAAATGGCAACCGTTGAGCGTGTCCTATGCTTTCCTCTGTAAAGTATACGCACTTCGTGCAAGTCTCTACTAAGAAGAAACATATATTTTTATTTGATTTGACGTACAGTCTTTTGCCTGCAATTATCATGGTTTTGCATGCAGTGACGCACGCGTTTCGCCGAGGTGCGGAAATAAGGTCGGGGTGCTGTAAAGATGTGGTTCATTGCCTCATTCTGGATAACGAAACAATCGAATGGCTGCTCAACACCTGCCTCGAGATCTAGTGCGGCCTATTGGATTGAAAGAACTGGCTCAAACCAATAACGATAAAGAAATGACCTTCTGTATTGTTCAGTCGAGGTTTTGTTGTTTTGTCGACCTACAGGGTGAACTTCGCAGTCACCAGGGTGAACTTCGCAGTCAAATGGGGAAACAAGGGTCTTTACAAAAGGCCTGGATTGAAAGGTGCCAGTCAAGACCTGAATTGAATGGTGCCAGGCGATATAAGATGTCTGAATTGAGATGTACCAGTGTGTTTTCTTCAGCAATCTCACAAACATTTACTAAAGTTTGATTGCTTGTCAGCCTATAAAAGTGACTTACATAAACTCAATGTCTTAAACAACCGCGCAGTTCGTTGTATAACATTTGCAAATAGACATACAAATTTAAACACCTTATACAAAAAACAAAAAATATTAAAACTAAATGAACTACAACATTATGAACTAGGAAAGCATATGTTTAAGTTGCACAACAATGAAACTCCTCTTTTACTGATTGGAAATTACCGACTTGTTCGTGATAGACATAATTATAACACAAGGCACTCAGCAGAAGATAATTATGTAATTCCTTTAAGACACCGAAAACAAGATCAAAAAAGTTTCATGTACTTAGGGCCTAAAGTTTGGAACTCCATACCAATAGCTATTAAAAACAAAATATTTATCCAATTTTAAAAGCTTTACTATGATTACCTATTAGAAAATTATACTTAGTTTTATTCTCACACATTCAATGACATTGGCTTAGGAAACTGATTGAAAACAAATACTGTGTATATGTGCTGGATAGGTTTTGAAGCAGCAGGCACTTAACTAATAATTAATAAAAATTATTGTCTGATTGCTTTCGATATTTACATTATGTTTTATTCGTGTCTGAATGAAAACGTCCAGTCTAGGTTTTATGTACACTTGAAGCTGGTTGGACATGTGTCTTATTTTTCAGTTGTTTATTTGTTTGTTTGATTGTTGACTTTGGGTTACTGAAATGGGTTGGCAAGGCGAAGCTGTGTCATCTCATGTTGTCAAGGCCTTGCAATGCTAAGCTTGCCTGTATGAAAGCAGTGTTTCCGAACACAATTTGGAATTGACTTTTGGCAGTGGAAGGGTTTCCAAAGTGTGTTTATGTGAGAACTGTTGACAGCCGAATAACTGTCTTTACTATGCATGTTTTTTGTTATAATTTCGCTATGGTGTTTCATTTGTATTTTGTTGTTTTGCGTGAACTTTTTGGATATGGACTTTTGGCAGTGGAAGTGTTTCCAAAATGTGTTTATGTGAGGACTGTTGACAGCCGAATAACTGTCTTTAATATGCATGTTTTTTGTTGTAATTTCGCTATGGTGTTTCATTTGTATTTTGTTGTTTTGCGTGAACATGTGGGGGCAGTGACGTAAATGACAGCTACGGCCGTCACTTCCTGTCCCTGTATTCCTGACAAAGTTTTTTGTGCTTGGTCGGGATGCATAAATAAACTGAACTGAACTGTTAGGAAAGTTTTGAATGGAACCATTAATGTATTTCGCTTGTATTTGATGCAAACTCCTTAAGCTCTGCTCTTTTTTCGTTTACTCATGCCGGCTTTGGAAAAATTGCCGTTTGTTTGCATGACGATGCTCATTTAAAATTGTCGTTGATTGTATTTTCGGGCGTTATGTTGTTTATTACTTCCGGGCTTTCAATTTTTACAAATTGTTTCAATCTTCTTCGTTTCGGTTACAAAATACTGTTTAGACTGAACTCGCTCTTTGATATTGAAGTTGAAGTGAAATTCCCTGCAATTGCAACGAATGTAACGTTGCATTAATGTGAGTATCAGGGTTGTACTAAGTAACAGTAAACACTGTAAGCTTTGAAGCCCGTTCAAACCTGCAACTTTGTACTTGAATATCACAGCACCATTTAACCTGCTGACGCCGGAAGGACGATGTAATTAACCTGAAGATACGAATTCCGAAGTATATCTTGAAAAAATCTATTTGCAGGTTGTTGACCTTTTACTGTTGCGAGATCGAATTCGATGCTCTAAGGGTGAAACTCTCTCAGTTGATAACGCGCACCTGCATTAACCTTCTGCTCATACAGCATTTCAGACGCAACCATGAAACCGGCAATTGTGCTCTAACTGATGTAACCTAAAAGGTATTATGTCGTCAGGTAAACCTGTCTATATTGTCTATAGAGCCTACGTAGACCTGTCTATAGGGTCCTTCATGTGCGTAACAGGAATATTTCACTAGGTCAGATCGATGTTGTGGGCCATATTGCTTATTAATTTTGTTACAGTATTTTTGCAATCACACCGACATAGAGTTTGTCACATATATCATTCAGGCTTTTTCAAATTGAAAGATATTTTGTAGTCTTGTTTTAGTGAAAATCTTTGTAATTTGTGTATGTTAAGGTATGTGATGTATGCAAGATGGCCTTGACTTCATTGCAAACTGATTTTGATTACACATTGCTCCCACAAAAGTACACTGAGTCCACTACTGCACACACAGTCTTTTCTGCTTTGTCTACAATCTTCATGGTTGCAGAGCTTGATGTCTGGTTGTCATACTATCTCTGCAAGAGATGTGATAAGCTTCAATTTGCTAACCTTTTTCAACTTTCAACACCTGCTTACGGATAGTTTTGTGGTCTGAACTAGGAGATATTGGCGGACTAAGGAAGAAAACTATATTCGGTGTGATAGCACCTTCACCGTTAACGCAAAAACAAAAGTTAATCACACAGTTTCTTGTGTTTCATTTTCAGAAAAAATATGCTGGTAAAAAAGCGGGATGAAAGGACGAAATATATGTTTTGCGCTTTAGCCGCCTCTTGCTGTTCTCTTCGGTTCTCTTTCATGTGGACATTGTTCATTGTTTCTTTTTCCCTTTTATTGTCTATTAATAAGTTCATTGTTTCGTAATGCAGTGTTTGATTGACTTTATGTTAACTATTTCATATTTTGCGTGCTTGTATAGCCCCTAATAGCTTTGACTTTGTGAAGTCATAACTTCCCAACCGAAAGCGTTAGAAAGCTGTTCAAACCCTAAAGAAGTAGAAAGTCTTCTAGGTTCGATTTAAAAATCCGGGCACTTTTAGATTTGAACTTTTTTGGTGTGATATCACGACCAACGTTAATGGTTGACAAGATATGACCAATAAACGGTGATCACTTATTCAAAGTCCTGACGAATCCCCAGGGGATCATCTAATTATATTTTGCTTTTTTGGCCATAACCTACCAACCACAAACGCTAGAAAGCCAATCATATGCTCTAAAGATGTGGATTTTCGCTTAGTTACTTTCGAAAGAAACAGTCAAGAAATTGATCCCCTGAGGTGTTCATCAGGCCCCGATACGTCATCCAAAAAACTCTTGAGTTCTGTCATCCCCCAAACATAGTTCAAACTTGAAATTTCCCAAAAGTTGAAAATATATGACGTCCCGTATTTTTAGGGCAGTAGTTCTCAACCTGGGGTTCGCGAACCTCCTGGGGTTCACGGTTGCCAGCTGAGTTTTCATAAGTTGCTACTTTTTATTTTTTTATACTGTACTAGATGAGAATACATGCCGATTGGAAACTCCGCGTAGATTTTGTCAGCTTACTGGGAGTTCGGGTTGATTGTTTTATGTATCGGGAATACCCGACGAGAAAAACGTTCAGAACCCCTGTTTTAGAGGTTTTGAAAAGCTCTCTAGCTCTATTGCCTGACGAGTTATGGCTGAACGTGTGCTTGTCCATATCGGGCTTGTGCGATATTGTCTAAAATGTTACGGAAAGCAAAAAATGCAATTAGGTATCAACTTGACCGCATTACCCCATTGACACAAGGAAACAAACAAATAAAGACATACAAACAATGCAGTGCATAAACCATGCTGAATCAAAATAAATTTCAGATGACTAAAACATGATTTCACATTTAGGATGAGTTGTTGATGTCTTAGTTTTCTCTTGTTATTATTCATCTTGGTGTCAAGTAGGCTACGACAATAATGAAAAAGCATTTTCGCTATTTCTGACAAGTGATTTCAGGGCACTAGAACGCGGAAACTGACATTTATTGTGTAAAGTAAGCGATTACCACATTAGTAAATCAGTTTTTAACAAACTAGAAATGCACTTTTGGGGAAATCCAGTTGGAAAAACTAATATGGAATTGGTTAAATGTAGAATAAACCTTTACGTTCTATGAGAGAGATTTCAAATGAACTTTACTCGTACCTAAAGCTTTTCGTTTAATGTGGGCAAATCTTTAAATAACACCTGAAGATTCGTTTGTACTTCACACGTTTTGAAGTTTTTAAATCCAGATAGCAACAGGAAATTTTACTAAACGAAAATTCATAACATTTCATCATTTGTCTGCAGCAATTCACTTTTGTGCAGCTCAATTCACTTGGGGCAATTTCGTCTCACCTTCAGCTTAGGTGGGCTTCTGTCCAAGCGAAATTCGAATCTGGAAGCAACAAAATCTTTTAACGATAACTTTTCAACAATTCAATTTCAGCTGCCGAAGCAACCAAGATGAAGAAGCTATCGTGAGAACCTTTGGAGAACCATGCAGTTACGCCTCCTACTTGTGTTTACCACAGCTTGTAATACAACCTTTCACAATGCCTCACTCAAACATAAAACAATGTTGTCATTGTTTCTTCAGTGTAATTGACTCTTCAACAGGTCAAATGTGCCATTTGTCGCAGGGGAACTGTTGCTTAAAAGAATTAGATGTGAAACAGAATGTGAACTTTCTCAACATTTTTTTTCATGCTATAAGGTAACAGAACTTCTTTTTCCAACGTTTCATTTTAACCAGCTGGTACGTCCCAATAGCTATCATTGTGTTTTGAAGTTATCCCTGATATAATAATTTGAACTGCTTTCTCAAATTTATTTTAAGAAGTATGCTGTAGCATTTCGTTATAATTCCAAAGTCACGGAGTAACTTCCTCTTAATCTGTTTCATTTCGTTTCTTTATCAATGTCTAAAATAAAAGATTAAAAAAAAACACACAACGATCTATCTGACTCATTGCTTGATGAAGCTATCGCCCTGAATGAAATGTGCGATAGTTGGATGTAGTCCCTTCCAGATTTTAGCCCCAGCTCAAAGTTTGTTTCTATTGTCTAAAATCCAGACGTGCAATTATGACATTGTTTCATATGTCTGTTAAAAAGATAATCAAAATTTGCAATGAATAACGTCAGGTATAATTTCACTGACTGCAATGCTTCAAAAATATTCTGAAACCGGAATAAGAATATATCGAAAAGTTGTAAATCTGTCTTTGCGAAGTTACTTTTGCCGTATAAGAAGAGTTTCAAGTGCAATGCAAATCCTGCAAAATGTTTTCTTTCCAATCGAAACTCCCACATGTGCAAAAGTAGGCATCAAAATAATTTATTAATTACGTTTTTCAATATCTGAACAATTATGTAAATTTTACCTAAATATTCAATTGCAAAATCCGAAGCAAGAAACTTACATATCGAGGCAAATTGCAACAGCATGGACATCATTTTCGAAAACTCGCCTTGATACAGTACATTTTATTTGAAGAATCAACAGGAAAATAATAAAAGAGGTGTAAGTTATAATAATGCAGTTTTTGTATTAATAGATTCACCACCAGGCATGGCCGTTAAGCGGATACATAATTTCATGTGGAATTACAGTGTCTCGTAAACTGATCTCACTAGTTTTAAAAGCAAACTATTAAGATTTTCTTAAAGTAATGCGACATAAGCGCTTTTCCACAACCGCCTAAAGGAAGTCAAAACTTGTTTTCCATTCATCTTTTACAAAAATAATTTATCTCCTTTGCTATTTTTTCAATGAATCTTTGTAAAACCATGCGAACTTGACTTTTTTTATCATTCGATATGAGTAAGCACATATGCAAAATCCGTTTTAAGTTTTGGAGAGAAAATCAATCTTCGAAAATCTCTTACAACTCATCATATTATGAATGAACATGAAATTGTGTTGTTAACGGTTACGAAAGTGTTTGCTTTCTACTCTGATTTCGTATAAACCATTCTACTATGTGATCGTAGATTGCTGTTGGAAATGGTAAAAAAGTTACTGCGTGAAGCCTTCCCAACAAGTTATAAACTTTAAAGGTGTAAAGATATCCTTTTCTGCACATCGTGTCAACAAATTATTTGTATTGATTTTTCTAAACTTGACAAGTGGTTTCCTGCAGCTCAGCTTTTCGAAATAGCGGTCGTTCAAAAAAACGTTTTTGTAGTGTTTTAAAATTTATACGTGAAATATATTCCATTAAAGTTATGCCTTCAAACCAGATTACAAACTGTTCTTTATCGCAGCGCAGAGGTGTAGTGGTGCAGAGTTTGCAGTAAAGCCTGGTCGTTTATTTTCAAAACTGATCTACTTCGTTTAGCAAACGCAATAAGTGGTGTCAAGTATCCACCATCACCTCGCATGAAACTCAATCTGTTAACGAAACAGCGACGGTCCTGTTGTTCTACACTCTTAATGTCTTTCTATTTCTGAGCTTTTAACAAAGGCATGGATCCTGGCTTAAAAATCCGCAGCAGCGGCCTGTGTTTGTCGCATTCACTCCTAACACGTTTAAATCATTTGTTACTTCTCCTTCATGCAATGTGGTATTTGCTCTTGTAACACAGCTTCGAAATAACCCTAAAAGACGACAATTGGCAATTACCTGTCAATGCCTAGCTTCTGTGTGTGTGAAAAACAATATGACAATACGATTTCCGCTACGAAAATTAAGGCTCTATACTGGAAATGGTTCTCACGCCGAAAAACCTAACATTTCATGGGAGAAACTTTAAGGTCCAAATAACAATGCTATGATTTATTGTGATCCACTTTCCATCCTCCGCAATCATTTGCATCACATGCTTTATTCACTTGCTATGAAATCAAACGTATGACGTTGCAAGCATTGTCTTTCGCATTTGTTTTTGATTTTGGAAAGCAAGCTTTTCTTACTGCTTACACGTCCTTTTTTTGTGATACAAAGGAAATACTACAATTAGAAAGTATCACCTAGAGCAGGGGTTCTCAAACTTTTGGTGTTATGGAGCCCATGAAGAGATTGACCATAATTTACGGAGCCCCACAATAAATTTCTTTTAATATTTTAATAAGTAAATGAATATCTCGCGGAGACCCGAGGTTTCTCTCGCGGAGCCCTGGGGCTCCGTACGGAGCACTTTGAGAACCTATGACCTAGAGAACGCAATTATGGCAGTTTTCTCAAGTTACTGTGCACCAAAATTAATCAAAACTTGTGGTTTCTTCAAAAGTAATACTTTTTTGTTTTATTTTATCAGATCACCGATATGGATTCCCTATTGCCACGAAGCAGCATGTTTGCCACAATTGAAAGTTGCTATCTTTGAAAAAACTTTGCCTTAAACAAATCCAGATAAACGACCTCAACATTGTTTTAAATAACCTTTTGCTTTCCTAAAATTATATCACGTGATCGTAATCAAATTCAAAACATTTTTGCTTGCATACATTTTTGTTTTAATTTTGGAGGAGTACAAACATGTTTGTTTTCCAGGTTTACCTATGATATTCCTCATGGTTTGTATGCAATATACAGTAATTCTCTCGATGCGCTGGGATTAATTGTCACGCACTGGGAAAACAACTTGCAGTGATCATGAACAGCGCATCGTTCACTAGATAAAGAACAAAAATGCATTGAAAAAAGCTTAAAGCTACCTGGCGTAATGACAGCGCATAAAAGTTGTCAGAGATGCAACGCGATTATCAGTAACAAGTTGAATATTGAAACACACCGTTTGCACAGTTCTAAAGCGTTTGCTGAACTTACTGCAAGACATATAATAAACAAAATTCAACAAGACAAATTTCTCCTGTACCAATCATTGCAGTTTGGACAAAAGCGCCTCTCATTTAACCTATTCTAGTTTCAATTACATTCATCAAACAAAGGAATCGGTGTTTTTTTGTTCGTCAAAAGCTTTGTAGAAGGTTGTTCTTACAAGCTGTGGTAAACAGATGTTGAAGGAAGTGAAGCTAAGAGACTTTCCGCCAATACTTTCAAACCGTTGCAGGTATAAGAACAGAATTCAGTAGCTCTAACAAAGCTCGAATTATCAGTTTGTACGGATTGCAAGTAGGAGTCAAGTCAACAAAATATTTACTGTATTGGCACGGGCGGGATAGAGTTGTTATTGTTTGTTATAATTACGTGGTCCAACATTTATGGCATCTATACTGAACAAAATACACACATTCCCAGTGCAGCAATTGTTTCCCATGACTGGTGATTGGTGTGTAGCTTAATTTTTTTGAGTACGACTGAAATATCTCCTTTCAAAACGAGATATCACCACCACGACGTAGTTTTGCTTTTAAGGCCTTGATTATTGTTATTAATATTTTGCTTTTTGTGACAAAAAGAATAGTTCCTTCGTTCACAGAAAAAATGAAACAAATTTGTTCATTGCAGAAAGCGAACCAGTGAGTATCAGCTTTGAATCAATTAACAATATTTAGATCAATTGTTCTACAAGATCCGTCGTTTTCATAATTTAAGCTTTGGAGCGCAAAATTGGGATACATTTAACAGTTTCATCAGCACTAAAAAAGCCTTGAAAAAACTATGCATGTTTTATTTTGAGACGTTTCGGATTATTCTTAATCCATCTTCAGTCATAAAATAAAGCAGCAATTGGCAATGCTGGCAATTCAAACCAAATGGCTCTGAAATCTTGAGCACTTCTGAATAGTGACAAAACATTCTGTAACGATTTGTGAAGTTTTTCTTGCTGCCAGCCTCGACCACTGTTATAACGGTGGTATTTCTTCACCATTCCTTTATAGAACACAGGATTTGATGTTGAAGTACTGATTACCAACCCCGCAAATCCCTGTGATATGACCTTGATATCAAAAATAAAAAAAAACGTTAGGCAAAATGTTCCAAATGTTGATGTATCCGCAAAATCACGCGTAAATAGGAAACTTGCAAAATCCATCAAGTGAATTTTTCTCCCCTTAGTTAGTTGGCGGATCTGCTTGGGATAAACTCACTGCAGCTCTAATAAAAGCTGCGAATGTTAACATTTTCTTGTGGAAAATACAAGCCTTTTATCTTTTATGGAATTGGCATTGCAGAGTTCATACGCGATGACAAACAGCATGTAATAAAAAATAAAGAATGGGTAACAAGATTTCAAAAGGAAAAATAATCAACAAAGAGTGTTCAAGGTAATGAAAAAAATTGAATCAACAAAGAAAATTCCACAACGAAGTGGTTGCGTCAGGAAAAGCATTGTGATTTTTGGACAAAATACGACAACTGTACTCTTAGCGCAATAACGTTACCCGCAAACACCCCGCCAAGAAGGACATTTCTGACTCAGGTCTGCAGCCAAATGTCGTTACCCAAAGCCATGTCACAGAAAAACGATGAAAGCCATGGTAGTGATAGAAATCACGATCGTGATAACAGTGGTGATTCAGAGATCAGTCTAAAATTTCTAATGTTTCTAATGCTTGCCAAAGTTGTGTATACAAAATCTTAGTGATGCCTAAAATTCCAGGTAAGTATTTGATAATGTGGACAATGGCGTTAAAAACTGATGAAGGTTGTATAATTGTGTTTGCAAGGTACATGCTATTTAGCAGCATCATATCCGCTTAGACGTGATCAACTTTGAGGTGGAGATTTTATTAACAAAATAGTATTATAGGCTATGATTTGCAAGTGCGACAGCAATGATAACTGAATATGGGATATCTACTCCCACCCAGCGTTTTCAAAATTGCCGTTGCGTAGGTTCTTGTTACGGTCGAACGACATGCCTGACAGCGGCAATGCGGAAAAAGTATCGTTGTGGAAAAGGGTGAAGCGCTTTTTTGGATCATCATCAAAATCTACTCCCCCACCACCTCCGACGCAAGGCTAAAAGCATACAAGTTGAAAATGGAAGCAAAGGAGTTTTCAAATTTGAAATAAGTTGTTAATAAATCATGACCATTTCCGAAAGCTTGTTGAAAACGACGAGGCAGATAAGAGACAAGATCATCATTTGGAATAGTTCAGAGTATTTTATTGCATAAAACAGTCCTTTGAGATTAAATCGGTGAAACGCGTTTGCTTTTGTAATGAGTGCTATATTTCCATCAACTCGAGGCAGCACCATGCGTGCACTTTCAACTTGCATCCATTTATTCACGCCAAGCCACAAGCACCATTTTTCAAATCTACGGTGTGACATGATCGGTAATCCAACACGGAAGGGAGAATTAAACCAGAAATACCAGCTTTAGTGAGGCGTGCTTGGAACAAAATGCCACTAAGCCACAAGCTTTTGATCATGTTTTTGTAAGCAGCGAAAAAATATTTTGTAGTTTGTGCGGGTTGATCTTACACTTGTTGGTAAAATTCTTTACATGAGAATTCTACTTTGTTCATCTTCATTACAAAGAGCCACATATCTACAATGTTGATTATTTTTGTTTTAATCCACACAAAGCACCAAATTCACTCCTTTTTCCTTAAAAATGCTTTCCCTGAAGCTATTTGTTGATTCTACTTTCAAATGTTTATTGCGGGTTAGAAACAAAAACACCTGCAGGCTTCTTTTTAATTTCAGCACAGAGATATATGTCATTAAGTATTTCTTCTGGTAGCAGAGCATAGATCTGAAATACTTCTATGGAAGATGAGTGATATGGAGGTCTGAAAAGCATTGCGAAGACATCAACATTTAGGAAGTTACATACAGTGGTAAATTTCATTAGCAACTTCTACTTAAATAAATTTATCTGACACGTTTGTTTTACTAGATAAGCTTCTCAAATTTTTAGGGTTCCAGCATATTCGATTCGAGAAACGTTTTCCACTTTATGTGATTTGATAGAAGCGAAATAAAAATAAGGTTGCCATTTGGAGATTATCACAACGACAAAATAACTTGATTGAGTTCGAAGTTCATGAAGCTTTCTTTACATGTAGAAAGACTTCACATATTTGCCACATTATATACTTTGGGAAGCTATTTTACAAATCATTTGTTAGATGGCCCAGAATCAAGAAACAAGTTAAGGAAATTAGTGAGCTGAAAGCAAAAGTACAGTCGCCTCCATCGTGATTCATTTGTAAATCAAAAACGTTTAGAAGAATATCATTTCCTGGAGAGCAGATCACCACATGGTTGTCATGTTTCACGTCTATATTTGCATTTCCTTTTTCTATACATTACCATGTCTTGTTCGTCAGAAACGAGATCACATATCGTGTAATGAAATATATCCACTTCCATTTACCTGCTTTTGTTGAAGACCTTGAGGAAATGGTGCTGATACAGTATGAAGTCACATTAGCTTTATCGAAACAAGAAGATCATAATTGATATTTTGCACTGTATGAACCATGGGTGTCCGCAAAGATTTTTTCCTGGTGGGTGGCAACGTCAACATTTCGCTCGTCGTTCTTCAGGTTGCGAACGATGCAATACAAATGGTCCTTCACAAAACGTTTTACCCCTTCTACACCAAAGAAAATTCCCAATGAAAGCACGCGCTCCATTAGCATGTTTGAAATCGTGGAATTGTATTCAAGTTTGCGAAAAGGTACTTTTGTCATCCTTTACACTTTACAACTTTTGGTAGAACTGGGGTATCATCCGTCAACATTATTATTGTAAACTGCAGACAACTCAGTTTGAATTGGACTTGAACTATTACAGCCGTGTCTGCAGTGCTCACATTAGTCTGTGCGGGTTGAACCTCATTTTTCAAAATTTAGTCTGAAATGTTTCCTACACTTTGGCTATCACAAACACTTTTTCTTTTCAAAAACTACCTAATATCCATATTTCGAGTACTTTCCAAAACTAAGTCATATTTTCAGATTAATCAAACCCAAGAACATCAGTATCGGTGAAAAAAACAGGAAAGTTAGACACTCTGGCAAAAGTCTTTCAAGCAATGAAAAGCACAATTGCAAGTTGACAACGACTATCGGACCAGTTACTCTAATTAGAACACAACGTAGGCTTAACAATTGCACAAATAAAATGCGAAAACTTTCCAGAATAAATACAGATTGGCACTTGCTCACTCAAAAGTCAGTACTAAACCTCATGTATATTTCCACAAGCCTACATTCATAACAAGCCACGCATAGTGCAGAAAGAAGATTGCATGCGCGTAGTTTGATTACGCCAGTGTGATCAAACTACAGGCCCGCTGGCCCCATGTGCCCCGCCACAGCGTTTTCAGGGGCCCGCGGAAGCATTCAGAAAAAAACCTTCAAATTTGAAATTTGTTGAACGCGTGTGAAGTTATATTTTTCTCACTCTCGTGCTTGCGTTGGATAAAGTGAATTTGCACAAGAACCACGAATAAAACCTTTTCTGTGCAACACTATTGTTTTTGATTTATTTATTTATTTATTTTACGATCAAATTGGAAGGTGCAGTCCTACACTAACCCTCCGCTGGGGCACCTGACTGCACAACCTATGTATTTTTACGGTGACCCGGCGTTTGTTGTCTTGAAGAGTAAATCTTGCGCAAATAACTCAATACCGCCAAATAAATCTGACTATCATCTAAACGCAACCTGCTCAAAGTTGCCCTCGATCCAAATTAATTGCCCATCCCTACAATGGGGAATTTTAATTTCTGTGGAAAAAGAATAGCATCTTTAAAAAAAATATGGGCTACAATATTAACGATATTAGAAACTGTAAAGAGTTTCTGGAAATTAGTCAGCAAAGATAGATTAGGTGAAAGATATCGCACTAAAAATTCGCTCGATGTTTGGAAACACATATATGCGTGAGCGTACGTACATTGCCTACAATGAAGCAAACCAAATCTACAGTTAAAACAGAAATTGAATAGCAGACAACGCTGGACGATAGTTTCCGACTTGCTGCCATTAATGATGGTATTGCTAAAGGAACGATAGTGTCATGAGAAGCCTCGACTACAGGCATCCCACCGATAGTGAGAGACAAAATGTGTGTACTGTAAATCCCACTGATAGTGTGTTTCTTGAATTACGTACGCCACTGCACTTGAAGGCATAATTATTTGAGGCGTTTGTGCGTGAATTTCGTTGAGAAATGATGCCTTTATCTGAATCCTGGTTCGTGTGTGTCATTCATTCAATAAAAGTGACCAGCGGTATAGGGGTAAGTGTGTCCGCTTCGGTGCTGGTAGTTCAAGTGTTCGACTCTCTGCCGGATCTTCCAAGATCTTGTAAATTGGTACTGCAGCCTTCTTTCCAGGCGCACGGTGTGTGTGCGGAAGTGCTACAGGGAACATCGATAGCTTCGATTAAAAGAGAGCGAGGACCGTTTGCGAACGTATGACGGGAACGCAATACAACTTGTGGGCCAAGCCAGAATTGAGTGTGAACTGAAATGTGACAGACTTTTTGAAATTCAAAGTTGTTAAAGAAAACCTTACGACTTTACTGGACTCAGATGCCTGACGAACTGTTAACTGCTGTCAACGAAGTGGGAAGTCAAACGTCAACGATGAACAACTATCTAATAGATACGTATAGTGATGTTTTTGAGGATCGTCGGTGTTTACCTGGTGATTACCGTATTGAGCTTGACCCAACTGTTACGCTTGTCAAACAATATCCAAGAATATCGCCATTGCTGAGGTCAGAGCTGAAAACTCCGCTCGACAACATGGAAAGAAGGAAGTCATGACGCGTGTTTCACAGCCAAGGGATTGGACTAACAGTACGGTGACTGGGCGGAAGCCTAGTAAGCTTAGAATTCGTTTGGATCCTAAATATTTAAATGTTGCAACAAAGTGACCACGCTATCCTATGCCCACTATTGACGATGTCTTACCGCGACTGTCGAGGCAAAGGTATTTTCGGTGTTCAAGGCCCGTCTACTCTGAGGACGTGCAAGGAGTTAATTTCTGTCTACACTGGCATGTCTGTCTACACTTGCTTGGCGCGAGCCGCAGGGATTTGCCAGGCGTGTGATGTCATAGTTTAGATGGTTCATTGCAGTTTCTGTGCTGATGCTCGTTCATATCAAAATCATGGGGAAACGCATTTCCGATGGCTTTGAATGTTTTTGACGATTTCCACTCCGTGTTGGTGGAACAGGCGGAAAACACGTTATTGTTCAAAATCAGTGGATCCAGGCCCGTAACCAACTTGGGACACCAGGCGGGGCGAAGAGTATTCTGAGAAGGGGCCAAATTCTTTAAACTGTTTCCAATAGCTTCAAACTATGTCCAACGCATTTTTCCAGGAGGGGCGAACAATTTTTCACCCCCCTATTTATGGGCCTGGTAGCGAAGAAGCCGTTATGAGACTTGAATAACTAGTCTTATTGAAATCGCCCCCCAACATTACTGGCTGGATCCGCCCCTGGTCACATCCAAGCGGGCCCGTAACCAGCTGGGGACACCAGGAAGGGCGAAGAGTTTTCTGAGAGGGGGCCAAATTTTTTAAACTAGGTCCAATAGTTTCAAACTATATCCAACAGATTTTTCCAGGGTGGAATGTTTTTCTAGGCACGCTCTGTCCCCCCGGTTACGAGCCTGAGTGGATCTCCGGATTTCAAGTAACCTACATAAAACCTACAGCACTGTTCTGCTATTCTTGCTGATGTATACAGAACCTTTTTTGTTGCATAGGCCTATACCTGGTGGTCTATAGTGAACAAAGCCACGGAAAGCGTCGAGAATGTCTTCACATATTCTACTCTAGGTGGTTTGCATGGCCAAGAAGCGTTTACTTTGAGTCAGAAGAACCGGTCAACCGAACAACACTGTCTATTTTTGGGAAAAGGCATTTTAGTGAAGACACAACATTCAGCGCCACTATCCAGGAGACCATCTTTCTGCAACTTACCGAAAAAGCCCAATACATTGGCAGGCAAACCGCTGATTGCGAGATTACCAGCAGATTGCTGCATTTCACAAATGCCCTTATGGAGAATGACAGTGATAGTATTTGATTACTACTTGCTATACACCGCTCAGGGATGACTAAGAAGACTATTTCTCAAGTAATCTCGGATCTGTCTCATGGCAGAATAATAAAAAAAGTTAACCGAACAGATTTATTTTCTGAGGTAGAAAGCTTTGTGCAAATACTTCATTACCAATTTGTTGGAACGTTCTTGTTAATAAAAAGCGCGGAGTAGCAAATAAAAATGATGTCTTTTATTCTCCACGGTACTGAAATCAATTCCATTAGACATTTGGAATTTGTGTCTCCGAGAAGGAAGTTTACTCGCCGTTTCTGCCAGGCTTTCGCAAAACATACAGAGAACATCAGTATGTGCTGTAACAGAAAAGATGGGTGTTGGAAGTTAAAAATAATTATATTATTAATTATTCGCGTCAAGGCGCAAGACTAGGGCCATTTCTTATGACCTAAACAAATGATTATACCGCATTATTTTTCAGAAAATATGACTTATATCACCAAACAAAAACTACTGAGCTAGAACATATACAACTACTATACAAAGAAGCATTACCAGCGAAAATAGGCAAAAGAGATAGTAGCCTAATGGTTTGTTGAAGTCCCACTAAAATAAACAGCTCAAAACATGAGCAAAATATTTAGTGTGGTTTAAACTTTGAAGAAAATTGAAAGCAAGCGTGGACATTGGTTTATTTCTTTGGGCCAGCATGAACATGCATTTTTATGCAGTGCATAACATTTCATCCAAATAACTTGGTTCACCTACTCCTTTGCCAACATTCGCAGTGTGCTCAAGTGGGTTCAATTTGCTGGATGCAGCTTAGACCTAGCAATAGATTAGCATCACCTGATATTCTGAGATTGTTTCAATGGCTTCCTTATTGAATTAGGTTAAAAACATGTAAAATATGACTGTGACCTAACATGGAAAATATGACTTTTTATGACTTCATAACTCTTGCTATAGACATCGCAGGAGGTGATTTTTGTTTTAAAATTCGTTTCATCACTTTCTGAAGCACAACAAAAATATGACTTTATTATTTTAAATGGCCCTACTCACGACCCATATCACAAGGGTGACCGGAAAACACAACAAAAAATTTTTAGTCATATAGCGCATTACGAGGATATGTTAGGTGATAATCACAAATCAGCACAGAAAAGTTCCCAACACTGAAACAGCACAACAGCTATAACTGTATTCACGCATCAAACAAGAATCAGGCAGTTGGAGAAAAATGAAGAAATGGGTATCATCAGGTTCTGAAGTAAACTGCTAAAAAAGTAGGTGGCGATCCAAAGCATGCAAATTGTTTTGATGAAGGTTTCAAAGGTTTTTGTGGGAAATTTAGCTTGAGGCTGACAACCATTTGCTTACTAATTGACAATCACGATGCCGTGTCGCGAACGACAAAAAAATGTACGTCAAATTTATTCAAGTACAACAGCGGCCGTCTGCTTTTTGAAATTCAATTTCTTTTTATTTAACGTTTTATGCCAAGGTGGAACTGCTTGAATGTTAAGTCAAATTTCTCTTTAATGTCACTTGTGAGCTGCAGAATGATTTGTCAGTTTCACAGTATCCATAGTAATTGAATGTTAGTGCACTTTGCCTCATATTTGGAAAAAAAATCTCACATGTCTTAGTGATGGAACCATTTTATTAAAACACTCAATTGTGTACACCGTCACCTAATCATTCTTCACCTGAAGTCACATAGGTTGCATACGATCCTTTTGTTGCTCCCTCTTTAAAAACAATGTGCGTCTAGTGGCTTGTTCCCGATTGTTTGCCGGTTTCGTATGACTATACAAAAACAGTAAACAACAACAACAACAATGGCGACAGTAATTTAGGCAGCTGGAATCAAGGGCGTACGCAAAGGGGGGTTGGGGGTGAAAGCCCCCTTCTTTAGCATGATATTTTACAAAAACTTTATTTCCTTCGCATAAGAGGTTAATTGTTTTCGCATACTTTTTGCTTGTTAATTTGTTAATGCGAATACAACGGAATAAATTTGCATGCAAATTTCAAGGAACATTGCAAATGGGCCAAAAAGTAATAATTAGGTTTTGGTGGGAATCTGAGTTATCGTCTGCGTTCATAAACCATCTCTCCACTTTTTGCAGATTTTCGTCCACTAAGCGTGTTGTGTTCCGTGATAGTTCACTTTATCCGAAACAATTGTGTTTATATCAGTTTTTTTTAAGGAAAATGTTAGGTATTAGGGATGGATCGGTAGGGACCAGATTTACTCTGATTCTAGGGACCCGATGATAATTTTCGCTGGTTCTAGGGACTCCAATCGGGTCCTTAAAACACCTTAAAAAAAACTGGTTTATATTGTCTGCTGAGGTTGATCAGCGCAAGCGCTGACTACATTACTAATCTCTGTAGCATGTGATAAATCGGCCTCTGTTTGCCCGTCGACAGAGTCGTTTATGAAAAATCCGGAAAAGTTATTACTTTGTTCTGTAACACCATGTTTCCGAATATCCGTTTGTGGATTCGTTTTGTTTTAACTGCTCGTTAACCAAACAGTTAAGGTTGCAGTCAATAGTTTTAATTCTGTTCTCAGAGACAACAACACTAGCTCAGTTGATTAACAGCAACTATCTTACAGACAGCCACTGGAATCTCCCGGTTAAGTTATATATACTTCCGCAATTGTATTCTTTTTATTCAAGGCATGCAAAGATATATGCATTTATCGTGAGCTTACATTGAAATACGCCAAAAGACAGTTTATTATCACGCTTACAACACAGCGCTCCGTTACTTGTCATTGAGGTTCGCACAAGTCATAGCAGCATAAAATAACTAATGCAAGTTTCCTTACAGTTTCATCCACGAAAGTAGGAATCTCACTAAATAGCTTACTTTCGCTTCCCCATTTGATCTCTATCTCAATACTCATGGTTGGTTTTGACAGGACTTTGTTCGCACAAGATATTTAAAATTTATCTGGCCCAAACTGACAGCATGTCGCTTTCTCGTTAAACATCCAAAATCAACTTTTCTGGTCAGGGCACGTGCACCGTACTTTATAGTGTGACCTGCCTTGTTCTTTTAATAAAAAACTCGTTCTGGGGTATTGTGTCTTACGGCCGTGCCGCATTTCCTTCAATTTTCTTTATTCGTCGCCCGCTGGCGTCTCGCAAACAACTTATCAGAGGAGCACTTCGCGCCCACTGCCTTGGCGATTCTTTCAATTTCTTTTATGCTCGTCGATTCGACAGAGCTTGGTTGGCAGCTGCCGTAGAGCTGTCGATTTTTATTGTCGTTTTGTCCCACAATAATCTGGCTGTTTTTGCAGGCCAAAGTTTTTCTTTATTTCTTTATGACTAATGCGTCACGTGGGTAAATGGACGTGAGGCAGGGTTCGTTATTGGTGCACTTAATCGTTTCGTTCGTGAGCTTTGTTTTCCACACAGGTGGTTTATTCGTGCACTTGGCCTGATTACGAAGGCTTGAGATTGCCTCCGTTTTCTTGTTCGTGCAGCTTGCGCAATTTTGCACGTGACTTTTCCTGCACCTTTTTCATGCAGTTTGCTTACGTAGGTTTAACACGTGATTTCTTTTTTTGTCTACTTTTGAAATGTAATCTTTTCATTGGTGCATCTTGGTCATGTGGTTTGCCTTGGGTGGGGCAGCATTTTTCCATAGGTCAATGCACTTTTGCTAGGTCAATGCACTTTTGCGAACAGGTCAATGCACTTTGGCAAGGTCAATGCACTTTTGCGACACAGGTAAAAGATTTTGCTTTGGTAGTTTCAGTTTGTCCCCCTCTGAGTTTTTATCTCTTTTGAGATTACTACTTTCTTAACAAAGCACTTATTTACACAATCACATTACACAATAGTACTGCACATGATCCAGCATTTAATGTTCTGTTTTTTCAACAACATAAGGTGCAGTTCTTTTTCTACCGCCTCGTTTTATACACCATTGCTGAGTGGTTTCTTCTTCTGGTGGTGGGCATTGTTCGTGCAGTTCGTTGAAGTGTTCAGGGTCTCGCATGCTTTGCTCAATCATTTCTCTTGTCATTGTTGCAAATGTCGCATCTTCTGGCCAGTGATAAAGTATCTTGTTCTTTAGGTCTTGTCGTTTGTGAATCCTTTCTACATACAGGCCACCTTTGCGTGAGGCAAGCGAGAGCTGGTATACATCGTCTGTATAATCTTCCAGGATTCTGAAGGTTACCGTCTCATCGTGTTGTGTTTCTCTGAGGATCCAGTTGTACAGCAAGGCGATGACTTCAGAGACATGCAGTTTACAAAGGAAAGCCGAAAACCTACACCATTGCCTTACTCCAAAGCCGCTCAGGAGGTTCCTGACACTCCGTCTTTTTCCCATACGTATGATTATTATGTCAATTAGAGACACATCCAATTCGTGAACAGGCAATGAGTAGTACTTGTGTACTCGATATTCTTGGTTATTTACGTAAGTACTTTCAGGATTCGTTACTGCACTGACAATGCTGTTGGTCGGAGTGACCGTCAAGAGAGGATGAAATTCTGACATTTATACAATCTTTTTACATATCTGTAATGGAGAATACACGTCATTAGTTTCTTTTTATTTTCTGTACGTCCGTCATTATGCAGCTTTCTTTGGTGATTCGTGCTCGCATTATTAGAACATAAGCGTTCAGTTTCATGTGGATATACGTTTCTACTTCGTCAATATGAGCGCACTTCTGCATTTGCACTGATTCTTTTAGCCACTGCATCACTCTGAGGAAGTTTGGCGAGTGATTCGCTTTCGGTTCAAATTCACTCACTTCAGTAAATATATTCCGATTAGTCAGAAATGCGTTATTTAAAGATAACAGAATATTCATTTTTCCTATTGGCTTTCTATACAACAAACACACAATTAATATTCTGTTCACCGAATCAATATTATACAGTTTAACAAACAGCAACGGGTGTGAGCATTTTCGGTTGGGCATTCAGTTTTACACTTTTTCTGTCCCCATTCAGTGTTCAGTCTTCGTCACTGTCGGTTGACGACTTCTCGTGTACAGCTTCATTATTTGTTGATGTTTCTTTAGCGGGCATGTTATGGATAGAATTTTCCGTAACACATGATAGAACTGTTGCACGAGCTTAAAAACAGCAGTTTTTAACATAGAAGCATTCAGGCATTTGATAATGTCTCAGCAGGGAAAAAGGAAAACTAAACGTTTTTTTGAAATTGTGTACAAAAACAAATTGAACGTTTTCTTGCGTAGGCTACTTTATGCGCTTTCTCAATTCTTGTGTAGTTTAGCAAGATTCGATCTTGCAACACGGGGTGTACGCCAGCGAGTCCAGCCGCACACTTTCTATACTCGACTGCTCGTATTCGGCAAGACATTAGCGCAGCCTGATTTTGCCGTTGCAAATAGCTCCGACGCAGTGATGAGTTTGTTTCACTCCCCTGTTTTAACGTGCTGCCTGATATTTTTGAAGTTATGAACTGCTGTGTCGTAGCGTTGAGTTTATTTTCCTCAGATATCGTAACTTTGAGCGCTGATAGTTTATTTTCAGTGCAATGACACATAAAATAAGGGGAGTGCGTGTAGAAAAATGTGCCTATTATGTCAACAAACCTCGCCAAAACGTTAGCTTGGAAACATGAATATGACGTCAACTTATGACGTCACAAAGAGAGCACACCAAATACAAATGACCACCATATGCTACTGAATGAACCCCCCTCATGAAAATTTTTTGCGCACGCCGCTGACTGGAATTCACTCAAGGTAAACTGTCGCACAAGGTCAGAACAATCTGTTCTGATCAACATAGAACTGCACGCACGGCAAAACTCGCAGCGCTTCAAAATAAGTGTTATCATTTTTGGTGTTCAAAGGCCGGAGCAATTGACACAACAAGAGTTTCAACAAGGTAATGAGCTCTGTATGCTACAAAGGGTAATGTTTATTTTGCAATTTTGAGATCAGAGCATAATTGTGTTCGGGTGTGCTGTCGAAACGTATTGTATATCTGATATGGTGTACCTTCAAGAGCACTGTGCGCCCAAATTGAAATTTGAAGACTACTTAGGAACCGAGTAATGCTTTTATGCCCAAAGGTTATTAAGGTATTTGTTGATGAAGATTTGTTGCATGATAAGCTATGTAGGGAGAAAACTAGAAAGTTTTCATGTTTTGGATTGTTTTATTTGCCCGAGTCTGACTTTGTTAGATGCAAAGAAGGTGTGCTGAAGCTGTTGGTCACACAGGAATTAAATGCATCAAATCTGAAATCTGAAAGAGTCAAACAAAACGATATAATATAAAAGCTCAGCTAATTGAATAATAATATAAACGTTGCGCTGACAAGTAAGGAAGAGAATACTTTTCTTGCGAGATTTTGGTCAATAGTGTAAATCACGTTGCAAACTTAAAGGCAAACAGCAAAGTTGTAACAACAGTTGCGTAAAAAATGTTGCAGCAGATGTGACAAGAAATGAACCAACTAATAAGGATGCACTCATTGCAGCTGCACGTTTTTTTCATCCATATATTTTTGAGTTTTCACCGACTTATTTTCCTTGCAGAAAAAGACCGCTGTCGAATTTGCTTGCAGTTGGTTCCTGATTTGTGAAGCTAATCGTTGTGACCGTGGTGTGCGGTTTCTTTCGAAAGTGAAATAGGTCTACTTATTTCTTCAGAAACCATGGATCCTAACTCGTCACAAAGCAAATCTGGAGATGCCCCACCTGACGACAAAGACCCTGATCCGCCGAATGGTACTCCACCCGATGATAAAGATCAATAAGGACTTTGATTTTTAAAAAATCTGTTAAATGATGCTGGCTGGCTGAAGCTAGCTTTCAATGTCTGAATAAAACATTTTGCAACTTTTCAGGACATTTGCTTGTTGCATCTGCAGTAGCATTGCATGGGATCGGTGTGAATCGTGCGTTGTGTTGCAGGTAACCAAACAAAGGCAGGGACATCAGACTATAGTCATGTGACAACGATATCAAGTTGAAGCGCAACGCTCTTACCATTTTCAATTGGCTGACATGCTTTTGCAATGCAGTATTCAAAATACATTTCATCTGCATGGTACTCAGCTAGAGCAGCAGTTTAGTAAAATGGTAAAAAAACGCAGTCCACAATCAGTCAGTAATATTTTGCACTTTATTGAAAACGATCAGGTGTCTTCGTCATTACACACTTTCATTCTAAGAAAAACCCTGTATGCAAAATTAGAGATCTCAGTGAATGCACAAAACGTAACGGGGGTAAGTAGCCAATCGCCGTGATAGATACGTTTCTATATCTTCTTCCAAAAATGGTAAATTTCTTGAAAAAGGGAATATGCGGGAAAAAAACTTGTCCATTATTGTAAAACTATGAAAAAATTGTGCATGACTATCATCGGATCACTTGAAAAATTTTAGAAAAAAAGTTACAGGTTTGTGACATTCTCTTGTTGCAATCGGAAATCCCGAGCGGCATGTGCGCAAAGCTTCGTACCGTGGCAGCAAGCACCAATAGAGACCATAGTCGCAATCTGTCTTCGCGTACGCTTGTCGTTCAATCGTTCACAAGTCAATATCAGCAGAGCTTTCAAGTCGCAATCTCTATTACTATTGCTTGCTCACGCTACATATATAATGGTATTATTCTTCACGTACATTCCGTTCTTGGTGAATCACACAATCACCGCAACGCCACCGGAGAGGTTGCAACACTCTCGTAAATGACTATCATGACACTTTGTTTTTGCACGGGGCTAATAATGTAACCTCTTCACAATTGGCCATTACTCCCGCAACCTCTACATCGGACTGCGACAGCACGTCTAGCGATCGACAAACCTTCACCATGGAAGCATCAATCTCACGTAAATTATGGGGCACCTGACTAGATAACCTCTGTGTTTTTTTCGGTGCCCCGGCGTTTTTTTTCTGTTTTAGCGAGTATATATATCGCAATTAATTCAGTACCGCCAAATAAATCTATCTATCTATCTATCTATCTATCTATCTATCTATCTATCTATCTATCTATCTATCTATCTATCTACTGTTTCACCTGGTTTTCA
>Ga0210059_1003331_pt1 | contig 25637 bp, 16 predicted proteins | sample Ectturendosymbi2_FD_188042 | JGI IMG/M metagenome (GOLD analysis project Ga0210059, IMG submission 188042) | Ecteinascidia turbinata endosymbiont from Florida, USA - Sample 2 (SPAdes) (version 2) | ecosystem: Host-associated > Tunicates > Ascidians > Unclassified | place: Key West, Florida... | reverse complement strand
GCCGAAGTCGTTTATGTAAAACTTTATGAACTGTGCTTCGAGGAATAGCAAGTTCATTTGATGCAATACGAATTGATTTCCTTGGGCTGCGATGAAATGCTACACGCACAGCATCAACAGTCTCTTCATCAATGCTTGGCCTACCCGAACTTTTGCCATCCAAAATGCTGCCGGTTTCCACAAATTTTTTAAACCATCTCTTGATGTTGTTAATGTGAGGAGGGTCTTCTCCAAACTCACTTCTAAATTTACATTGTACTGCAGTTGGTGATTTCAATTCGTGGTACCAAAGAACACATTGTGCTTTTTGTTGAATGGTCAACATGTTTCATACTTTGTTGCAAACTTACGCCTTTATTAAAAATGACTTATTCTTGCTTATCTTAACAACAAAATAACCTGTAAAAAATAACGAACAAACTTTATGGTAGTATAACTCACTGTCGAAAATGTAAAGTTTCTACCTCATGTGGTTTTTGCGATAAAAAAATTTTTAATGTGTGCAGGACTTTATGGACACCTGTACTACTGTTCCATTTTTCTTTCCCGCGTGAGAACTGCCCAGCCTTCCTCTGATGAGGCAATCACAAACACGTTTGCTTTCGCTAGCACAGTTCTCCACTTGGCGTTTGGCTGTGCAATTGGTCTGTTTTGTTGCATGTATATTTTTGATGCGTGATGGCAGCATTGAAAGGGAAGGCAGTAGTGTAATTAGGAATGCGATATGCAAAATTCATAAGTGACGTAAAATTTTGGAAGGCTCCAAAGGGAAAAAACAGTTTCAGGACTGTTGCCAGTGAAGACCGTGAATCCGCAGTATGTCTGCATCGAAGTGTTGGTGGGTGAGATAACTGCAGGGCGGGCTTGAGACAGTTCTGTTTCCCAGGCAAGCTTTAATATTTACGCCTCCGTTACACGTCACATTAAAAACATTCCGAACATGTAAACCAAGAAATATACGGATTCTGCGCCTCCTGAATGCTGCGTTCTAGGCGGCCGCCTAGTTGGCCTAGTGAAAGGGCCGGTCCTGCATGGGTGGATGAGTTTCTTGACGGAGCTAATGCCCGTGATTGAATTATAATGCAGCGTGCAAAAACCTATCGACGTTAGTAAAAAGCTTGCCGCTATCTGGAAAAAATCCATTAAAGCGTGCTCCCTAGGTCAAGAAATTATGACTTAACAATGTTGTGCAACACCGCACTCCATCAACGGAGACAACACATCGTAGTATTGAATTGCTACCTGGTATTACGACGCGCCTCAACAAATCATAGTACTCACCTCTGAAGCAGAAACTTTGACAAAATAAAACCTATCTACAGCATAGTGGAGTGAATAGTTGGTGTAACGCGGTCATGACAATTTTTACTCAACGGTTCATTAATTGCGGTTTAAATTTTGGGGTGGGACGCGTCCTTTCACCCACACCTGGTTACGCACCTGGCAACAGTTACTAATGACTATGTGGTTTTGATCCTTTTGTTGTAATGGAAAACCCGTAGACATCTCAAGCCGGTCACAACACAACAAATTTGGCATAGTTAGCGAATTCTGCAACCGACAACAAAATATGTAGCCTAGATTATTGGTTAGTTCCTTCCGCTTACATCACATAAATTTGAGCAGAATAGTGATCCTCTGGTGCAAAATTTATTTTTTTTGCTGGCAACTGTGCTTTGTGCTGTTGGCAGAGATCCGTGGTTTGAAATTGGTTATAAGCTAATCCTCACTTGTGTTTGCTGGCCTGGATTGAAGCAGATCAACAGCACTGGGGGTGTCTTTATGCTTGTTTGAGGGATCTTCGTAATAGTGCACAATGAATTGGAAAATGGTTTTATCGTGGAGACTAGAGCTTGAGTTTGGAGGTATTGATTGTTAATTTGGGGGGTTCAGCTTGATTCCCACGTGTTTTGAACAGTGTCACAACTCTTTTCTCATAACCAGGAAAAGTGGGACTAATGATTTTTTCTTCAAATCACCAGTCCAATGTCGAAATATGTGTCAAAATATGTGAAACAGTAAAGATTGAAATTCTACCTTTATTAATGGCGTTAAATGTATTTTAGGGCAATATACTTTTAGGCCGAGTGTGAGTCGACCATGCGATTGCGAGATCGTTTTTCACTTCACGATAGTCTGCAGAGTTACCATAAATGGGAGTAGTGCCATAGCAAATGCCTGTTCGTTATGTTTTGTTTTTGAATTTCCTCTTCAGCAATAAATATTTTCCATGTACATGTAACTCCACAAGCTCGGTCTGGAAACTTGCTTGTCATTTATCCATTTACTTGACTCCGGTCGTGGGACCTGAGGTGTCTCTTGTTAGTGTAAGAAGATCCGTTCTTCTTCTAACCAGGCTGGGAATACGTTTCAGGTATTGTTTTTTCCGATCTAGGGATAACGAAAATAGTGTCAAAGACTAGCGCGCAGCATGTTTTAAGGCAGGTGTACCCAACATTTTGGCCAGAGGGCCACGTAAGCTGCTGAATCACACAAAAATTCGAAGGCCGGTCATTTTACGCAACGTGATTGTTTGGGAATACAATATGATACATTCTAACAATTCTAGTTTTTCGTAAACACATGGATTTTTCATTATTGACAAAATTTCTTTGCGGCCGGATGAAAATGACTTCGCGGACAGGATCTGTCCCGCGGACTGTAGTTTGGAGACTCTGCTTCACGGTATATATTTTAAGTACTTTTTGTAGATAGACAAGATTGTCTGGGACACCAACAATGCTCTCAGTTATGTGTAACTTATGAAAAACGAAGCCCATATTTTGGGACCCGCTTCAAATATTTTATGAATTAATGATAAAAAGCGATTTCAAACTCTGGTTATTCCCTGAAATATCGCATGGTTCGACAAGCAAAAATAACAACTTTCTTATCCTATAAAAAGTAACTCCAATTTTGTGTGATACCCAGCGATATAGACAACTTTGGGTATTTATGAAGTGAATAGCTTTTTAGCTCCCCCCTATTTGACTGTCCACCCCCCCTGGTCTGTATCCGCCACTGCAGAAACAATCATATGAACAAAACACTACAAGCTGCCGCATTGCAGAATTTTAAAGAGGTATGCTGAGAAACATGCAGAGACAACTGCTATTCAAATTTTATGTCTTAGTGCTGGACACATCACTTGCTTGATTGGACGCGGATCGCAATGTCGCAACGTACAGTACATTTCTTGAAGTTTATAGTTTCACAAACAACATGCAGAAGCGACACCGAGCGAGTAAAATATTTGTGTTGCAGCAGCATTCCAAACTTGCATTTCAGACAATCGAAAATGTAGATGCACTGTTGAAAACAGAACAAATACTATTTCACAAACTGGTTGCTTGCGTGCACAGTTTTGTTCCCAAACAGCATAACGTTTTCCGTTAAGGACTGCTTGTCCATCAGGGGGATACACACGGGCGATGGTGCAAAGGACTTGGTTTAGAACGAAACCATCTGTCGGGGCACGCCTCACGTCTAGAGAGTGTACGAGTGGTAAACAAGTAATGGGTGACCCAAACGCGTGTGTCTAGACGCTTGATTATTAACATTTCATTATACTTCTCCAGGTTCTTGTGCAGTTTTTGTTTTTTTTTGTTTGCAATTTATACGGACCGCTTATAATGAAAATCACGGTCACTGAAAACGACATCAACGACATATTGCAAACGTTTCCGTAACTCCTGTTATCATCATCATTATATTGCAAATTTTATAAGGAACAAATCATTAAATTGTTATATAAGCTCCACTTAAATTGCATCAACTAAACGAACACGTGGTTGTTATATTCTCCTTGTTTTGCATGTCATTTTTCGAACATACCTCTGCTTTATCTTCAAATATTTTAGCAATCAATACCAAGGCAAAAAATCAATATTTAAACTATAATTCACGTGAAACAGTTTAACAAAAAAGTATAATTTCAAGATAATCAACAAACTTCGCTGGAAGCGCTGGTTGCAAGACAAGCAAAGAGCTTGTGGATTCTTACCGACCACTAAAAAAATAAGACAAGGGAAAAAAGTAATATTACATGCAGTGTATACGGTCCCATTGGCAAGTTTTGACCATTCCGGTCTAACATAAAAGTTTATATCATCAACGGTGCTATCGAGTTTGCAGCCTCGAATCAGAAATACGATCAAAACGACTTACGGAAATGTTGAAGTAGACGATCTTCGGAAGGAAGCAGAAAAGTCTAAGAAGGGTTTTGCCAAACTCCTTAAATCTCCAATCGTGGCACACAGGCAAAGAAGCAGTTGCAGATACAGCAAATAAGAGGAGAACAGTTTCGGCGCAACCCCGTAGCGGCCAGCAGCTTGCAAGATAGTACGCCATAGTCCTGTTACTGGTCCTTGAAAAAGGCGATTATAGTTGCACCTTGGAAGAGAGTGTGAGCTTTCGATACAAGCGAAAACGACGATCGGTACTTTTTGTTTAATTCACAAAGTTTCCTCGTTGGTCAAGCTTGCGACCCGAACTTCTTTCAGGTTGACAACATTATTCTGCCACTGGTTGCGAAAATACTATACAATGAGCTTAGAGAAAGATATTTATTTTATGCGGAAGCTTTCATGACAATCTACAAAATTTTGACCATGATCACTTGAACGACGACGTATCAGCCACGTTGTCTTTCTTTTTGAACAATTTGTTGATGGCACTGTTTCGAAAAGACGGACTTTCATTTCTTAATATGATGGCAAAGTTTCAAATCCCAGATATTGAATGGAAAGGTTTGATTTGTTGTCATTGAGAGATACCATTCCTTATGGAGTACATTTTGGAAGAAGAGGGTTCTTTCACATCAGTCAGTTTTAACTTTACAACTAAAAACTATCGGAATTCTTTTTATTATCACGGGAGACGCAACAATAGTATATTGTTTCAATTTAATCACAATAGCATTAAGATGGATGCACACGGCATGCGTCCAATGCGTTTTTTGAGCGCACGCGTCTGATTTCCTGACGTCACATGCTTTTTTGATGCGTCTGGTATGGTCTGCAGTCGAGCAGGAATCTGTTTCTGTATTGACGCTTCAGACTCACTGCTCTGACTCACTTTTACTCTAACGCAGACCATACCAGACGCATCCGAAAAGGACGTGACGTCACGAAATCAGTCGCATGCGCCCAAAAAACGCACAGGACGCATGCCGTGTGCATCCAGCTTTAGGCTACAATAGTGCATTATAGGATCCAAAACTTATGTTGTAGAAATCGGCGTCAACCCTTGGGGTTTACATGCCTGACTTAGATTTGTTTATAACATACCACAGCTTTTCGATGATGTATACATGATCTTACACCAAGTTGGTTGCTGCTTAGATTTTACTGCACCGCTGTTGCTGAAAGTTATTTAGTGATACATCTTCATCATACTGGTTCCCAAATGTTTTGCACTTGGATGAAAATTTTGTTGCATTGGGGTTTGGTTAAACACAAGTAAATCAGATGACTTACGAACCAATGCATTCAGCACAAGCACAAAGTGTAAGAGGCACGTAAAAATATTTTTATTTGTTGGTCATCATTGACGCGACATTACAAGAAGTTAGGGTAAATGTACATTTTATCCTTATTTCCGAGTCCACTCCCTACGTTTTGAGCTATAGGTCAATATACAACTAGGTAAATACTGTAGGCTACTTCTCCAACGTTTTGAGTGAAATCCTGTTCACTAATAGTTGAAGACAATCTGTTGCAAAACTGCCGATCCCAAAACTAAGTTTCCACAATAGTGCTGCTTTTTTGTCTTCGGCAAAAACTTCGCAGAAATTTTCCTGAAAATCTTGCTTTCTAGCATATACAGTACACCAGCATCATCAAATTATATGCTGTCTGTTTCTGAATACGTGACAACCAACGCTAAAGCAGAGCCCATTAAATTTCTTGGCGAAACAAATAATGGCTGTACTGTGATCTCTCACATGTTCAGCTGTAAAACTCTCAGTGTCAAAAGAAAATAACCTTTCTAACAGTATACCACACAGGGTAAAATGTCGGACAAAAGCAGTTAACCATCTTTCACGGTCACTAGAAACTTGAAAAATGCTAAAAATTATTTTATCGAAGCTAAAATTTATAAACTAACAGAATCACTGATACCACACCAAACTCTGTTTCAACATGAACTTGGTTATGTGTAACCTACCATCTAGCATGAAAAGCTCTTCACACAAAACGTGACAAACATCACTTATATTTTTGAAACCTCTCCAAATACAAAAATAAAGAGAAAAAAGCGGGGAAACATGGCATATTATACCCCGCCACCTGAGAAAGTGGGGGGACACGGGGGACGTGTCCCCCACCAAATTGCACCCATGCCTCCAGATATAGCCTATGCCTGACTTATAAACCATAAAACTGCGGCGAAGGCAGGGTTTACTATGCAATTGCTGCAAAGTGTAAACCTAAAACAGAAAATGCATGAAAATTGTATTCAATAAGAAAAGTTTTTCTTTGTAGTGATTAAAGTGTTTGCTATTAATCTGAAAGAATTTTAAGATCTGGATGAATCACGAAGTAGGTGTTACTTCCACTAATTGCAAAGTTTTAGCCTAAAACTTTCAGGTTAAAATATGGTATGCATTTAAAAGCAAGGATTTTCACAATAAATTATAAACTGTACAAATTGTCTAACAGTTATCACCGCCCGGCGAAATTATCGCGTAAACCTTCGGCCACTCGCTGCCAAGTGAAATAGCTAAAGAAAGGTAGAAAGATTTACTGCAAAACTTGACATAACTTCGCTGCATAGCGCAGCAATTTTTTCGAAAAACTATTCGACATCTAGGAAAAGTTTATAGCCAGACACTTTGATAAGTTGCAAATATAAAATTTAAAAATTTTCTTCAAATACAAACTTGGATCCAAAGTCGAAATTGCCGATTTCTGTTTCCTGCAGATCCATCTCACTGCATTATCGCTCATTTCTGCTTAATTAAATGTAAAGACTTTGCCATGTTTGATGTTTCATACAGTCTGCACTAAATGATTCAAATACCATGCCATGTTTAAATCTGTGTGTAAAAAGGCTGTCTTTGGAAAAGTGTTTTTATTCCATTCATGATATCAGACAAAGCTCGATTCTCAAAAGTCTGCAAGCAGTTTCGTAGAGAAGCGTCAAATCATCTATTTTACGTCGCACAACGAACCGCAAAACTCTTCGAGTCACATAGTGTCAGTAGATTTTATGGCTCAGGTTGAAATCATGTTAAAAACATGGAACATCTTTTTCATCATTTTTTCTTAATACTCGAAAATAAACCACCATTGTTCCACTGATGGAACAAACTATTTGAGATAAATTTGCCCGTAACTGCGTGCATATATCGGATCGCTTTTTACATGGTGCAAAGGCCAACAGTCTTTGCTGAAAATAGTAATCTAAAGAGTATTATGAAAAGAGAAAAATTTGTATGGATTCTCAAGTATCCCTTGCCCTCAACATACAATTTTCGCGGTACTGGCTTTCACAGAAATTTCCATGTATACAAGGGATTTTTCGTCAAGGCTGTCATAAAGGAAAATGCAACTCCACAACAAACAAGCAACATCACGGTATGGGTACATAATAATGAAACTGATAAATATTTCAAAAATTTTGTTCCCGCTGAAGCAAAATAGCAGGAAAAATGCTACGAGCAGAACTGTTTTCGTTTTGAAGTGTGACGTTTGGTTGTAAACTATGTTTGTGACGTAATGAGCAAGATCCATTCGGTTGATAACTACGCCATGCAGTGGCGTAACGAAGGGGTCAAGGGGAACATTTGTCCACGGGCGCAGCATTTTGGGGGCGACAAATTGAAGTCGGAATGTTACGTACTAGTTATGAAATGTCAAATGTCGGCGGATGTTAATAATTACGATGTACAAAACGTAGAATGTCATTGTGAGATCTCATCAAGATCATCAAGGTTCGCAAAGCGAGCAATTATGAACCTTAGTGACGTTTCAACGCGGAGTTTCTGTCTCCAGCAATAAGCGTCCGCTTATGGTTTGGCTCACGGCTGCGTCACAACGCTTTCAGAAAATAAGAGTTGGGAACTTTTCGACTTCCTTATAATTTTATAGTTGCCTCACAATGGGACAGAAATCCAGCGTTAACAGTGCATGCAATTCTATATTGCGCATGCTTTTAGAGCAGCGATGAAACTTACACAACGTTGTTTCCAGGAATGTGCAGAGGAGGATGAACGAAGCGACGGCCCAGAACATCCAAGGCAGTGGGTCATCCAATTAGCGCAGTTACAAAAAGTGCATTTATCAAAATCTTGTAACGATACCAAAGGTGCAAAATTTTCTGTGAATGTTAGTAGCGCGCAGCAATTTTTAGTAGCGTACACGTATAAGCATTGTCATACAGCATTCATATGCGTGAAGCATAAGAGGTAAAAAAACGTTGGCGCGCTCCATTATGGGGCGCCATTTGTAAAAATATTATATCTGACAGATTTAGCACAAAAAGTGCTATCTCTGCGCATATATATCTATCTCTGCACAGATTTCATTATCTCTGCCAGAGATAACATCTCTGCATGCAGAGATAGCTATATATGCGCAGAGATAGCACTTTTTGTGCTAAATCTCTCAGATACAATATTTTTACAAACGGCGCCCCATCCTCCATGCTTTGGTGGCGCGGCGCGGGTACGCGACCGCATTTTCGCACCCCTGAAATACAGACGCTTCTTATTGGTTAGTAAAGCGTGCTGCATGGATCTGATGGGAACTTGCCTGAGGGAGCATGCAAATGGATGTTTAGTGACCTGGGAGTAAGATGAAGCACTGCCATCGTTACCTTCATCTGTTTATTACTGAACAAAACATCCTTACAAATTTATTTATAATTCAGAAAAATATAAAGGTTTGCAATGCATCAAACTACATAGTTGTACTACTTTTTTAAGATACTATTTCTAAGAGGAAGAATAGACAACTCTATCTCCTAATATGCCGTGAGTACTATTTTCTTTTGGTGGGCCTATTTGATGCGTACTTGCATGAATAAATGCAACATCTAAATCCTCAATGCATAGCTTGCCCATGAGGGGAAAAATTTGCTTATAAACAGATGTCTCAAGTCCACAGAATAAAACAAATTATTAAAAACCTAACACATTGAAAACTAAAAATGCTCTTTGATTCATTTTAATTCAATTTTTAAACCTTGTTTACTTGTCAAAACTAGTTTTTGCATATTTCAAATGCCTGTGTTTTTCACATTCCTCAATACTAGCATTTGGTGGGGGCCACACAATCAAGCGGTTGCCCCGAGAATCACCAGACCTATCTGCTTGCCCCTGGTTGTTACGACTACAGATCTGTTGTTCAGGAAAATTTTTGAGCTTTTATGTTTTGACAAACTTCATGTTGAAATGGTTTGGTGTGGTTCTGAAGGAAATTATGATGATTTTTGTTTGTGGGATACATGATTGTCGCAATTTAGGTCACACAATTGCTAACCTGGAACTTCGCACGGAGGGTCACTGACCTTAGATATTCTTAGATTAGTGGATGTGGCACATTTCATTTATTGCAGTTTTTTGAAGAAACAATCGACAAATTTACAGTAAAGGCAAAAAAATGTTCGTAGAAGTTAGATAATTACAGGCAAGGCATTAAATCGCAGTATTTCTTTTACTTTCTGTCAACTTTTCAGAGTGTTATATCCAAGAAAATACTTTGGGCTTTTGTAATTTTGCATTTGTCTAGCAGTTTTGTAAAAAATCATTTGCCTTCAGGTTTTCATTTGCATTCTTCTGTCTGTTTTCTCTTTTATGTATTCGTGAGTCTCCCTCAGCCAGTCCTTTATGATGTTTTATTACTCAAAACTCTGAGAGTGCATGTACCAGAAACCTCTAGTCCCTACAGCTCGCATCAGCGGTGATTCTAACCAGACCTGACCAGGGAGTGGAACAAGCGGGTGCGCTGGATTCGACATCTTCGAATGGCTCTGACAAAGCCGTGGTTTAGAAAACAAGAGGCAATTCTGGTCAATTTTACCCTGTGTTATCAGAAAATGTTTGCACCCAAAAAATTCTGTATTTTAAAATTCATGCATATTTTTATAGATGATCAGGGAAGTTTTTGCGTAGTTTTTGCACTTTATTTCACTAGTTGCTACAATTTGAATGTATTACCGCAATTTGCAGTGTCGAAATTCAACAGTTTGAATATCGTGACCAAAATTTCAGAAGGAATAGCTTTACACGAAACGATTAGATCAGTTCCTTCCCAGGGAGGAATTTTATGAGTTCACGGAGGAGTTTCCACCTTATAATTACGTTACCTATTCATTGTGAGTGTTGTACTTCTTTTAAAAGTTGGCATTGGCTCTTTGAATTAGTGATATCTCTTTATATTTGCTGGACTATCACATGTTTTTGTTGACAAACTTTAGTACCATTATTTGACATAAATAGTTTTGGCCTCACTTTTATTAATCAAGTCATTGTTGTCAACAAAGACGATTGTTCCAACTGTAGTTAATGCTAACCTACGAGCCCGAACAGGGGTGGAATATAAATTTCCACAATGAACAAAGGGAGGAATGCATCAAGAAAGGTTGGGAACCACTGGATTCTTACCTCTACGGTAATTAATGGTTTCCATGATTCAAAGGTCCCAACCTCAAATATGTGACGTCACAATGACAGGAAGTTTTCAGACGGGTCTAGAAACAACTATACGTAGGCGATTGCAGGGCCCAAGTCAGCGTTCGACTCCCCTTTTGTTCCAAACTCATTCTTCGCATCTATGCTGCCATGAACAGAGCGGGTGGGGAGGCCAAAACTGTGTTTGTCGCCGGGCGCGGGAAACCCTAGGTACGCCACTGACGCCATGTCGGGGTTGACGTTTATTCATGTTCTTTTTCCAATCAGTTCAGTACCTCACAATCCTCTCATCAGCCAACATGCATTCATGACTTGAACAAGTCCGACCGGAACAAATCACCGAAAAGCACTCGACCCGCAAATGCCATTTCTGTCGAAATCATTTTTGTTTACAAGCCATTCTCTTATCTAGTTCCATAACGCCTTTCTTTCCATGTGACTAGTCTCCACAAAAATGAAGAGTTTGAATCATTGTTAAGAAATCGATTTCACGTAACACTACGCATCGTCAGTCCCACAATGTTAAAGCAACGCTTCCGGGTGAAACAGTGAAAAGCTAAAGCTTATTCATATAACTGCCTTTCCAACCTATAAATAAGCGCACTCAAAATTACTGTTGCAATGAATGTATTCGAATCCGTTGTTAAAATCAATCAAAGAAATGTACGTCATGTGTTTGCCTAGAAAGGTTGGCAATGCTTTTGTCATAACGTTACACTTCTGGTAAAACATGTCGCCAGTTTCCGACGTTATAAGTGAAAAACAACAACTTTCGCGAAATTACTACGTGAACTAGAAAATGAATGCTAAAACTAGAAGTAGAAAGAAAACACACTTTTTTCTCAAATTTTGTTCGCGTAAAGTTTTTCGAAGGTAGTTGCTTAATACGTGCAAATAAAACAACTGCAGTAGAAATCTGACAAGATTCAGTGAACTAGTATGTGACTTCGGTGTCTTAACTAAGGTCAGTTTTTAAGTTGAGTCGTACGCACGATTAACTTGACGTTTAAAAGCAGCAATAGACGCAAATCGAATTCAATAACAACGCTTAAGTCACTATTAAACATGAAGTCATCCAATAGTGTTGAAAGAAAATTTAAAGCCTCGCAATGCTCCCGTAACAGGAACAATCCTTTGATTTGATGGGACACAGATTCCGGCCTTTTTCAGCAGCAGTAACTATTTTTCTATTGTTTAGAAAATTCACTTCAAAGTTTCGATCCAACGTTGCTTGTATCAAGTGCAAACGCTGATTCTGACTTGTGAAGTTTTTTCTTGTGCCATTTTCCAGAAAAGAACAACCAAACAAAAAAGACATCGTTGATGACCGTGACTCCGCAGAGCAAATAAACCTGCATGAAAAGCATAAGTTCATGTCTGTTTAAGACCACCATTTCCAATGGATAAGGATGTGATTATTTAAAACACATTTTACTGCGATCTTTAATGGAGCTTTTGTGACCACTTAAAACAGTTCAAGTGAGGCACAGCTCACAAATATCACCAACGTTTACTGTTAGTTAGAAATTTCTCTATCTGCGCATCCCAAGTGGTTTCACATTATTTTCTGAAGAAACTACGTGTTTCGTATCACAGCATACAAGAAATATAAAACTATTTGAAAACAGGCGTTTCACTGATATCGATTAGAACAAAAACAAAGTTTTTGAAAGATAAGGAATAGTCAAATTTTCTTTTCAACTCAGAACAAGTACAACAGCTTTTCACAAGTAATCTAGAAAGCACAAACTTACGACTCCGAATGGATATTGATCAAAAATAGCTCCAGCTGCTGGGGGCATTGACATTGCCCCTAGAGTGTTTCCAATAGCGAAAAGACCAACGTACGACATGGAAACATTGGTTATGGTAGATGTGTAAGATATGCCTGCATTTAAAATATTATTATTGTATCATATTTTAAGACCTACAATTGGAAAGCATTCGATAGCATTATAGATTGAACTTCAGTACTTATGTGGACAGTGCAATACTTTTATAAACTTGATTTTTTGTTATGGAGTTCAACACACTAAAACTTTTTTGGTTTAAAGAATTTTAAGTACACAAAATCAATGACGACACAATGTCATAAGATGTTCAATCATCATAATTTTGACATGAAACAGTTTTTACTTTTATTTTGCCACGATAAATCTGCAAATTTATGAAATAAATTTATGCAGAATGCTGCACTTACCGCTGGAATATAAGGTTGCAATGCAAAAGCCGAAAAAGACAGTGACGAACCAGTAAACAAGTTCAATGTCTCTTCCAAATATAGACAGGAGTACCTGCCAAATAACATGTGTGTTTATGTTGGAAGCATTTATCGTGTTAAAAATCACTACAGTTGAGCAACTTTCTTCTGTCTGCGACTGAAAACATTTATTGAGACGATAGTGGGCGTGGATGAGATAAATGTTTAATGTTCAACACATAAACACTCAACCAACAGCTTGAAAAGTTATGCATGATAAGGTATTGATAACGAATTAGCGGAAAAACTGTAGAATTTCAGCCAACTATAAAATTTCAGGTAAAAAGCACTAAAAATGCTCGCTGCATTGGTGTAGTGCAAAACATGAAACTGATCGACATTGTGGCGCTGATGTAAAAAAAGTCTTTCAGAGCTTAATTTTCAGACATAGGCAGAGGCAAAGCGTTTTGGAATTTTGTAGCAAAGTTTACTTGTAATACACCTGCCATTTTTCCTTTATTCCTTTGCAGAGCGAAACATAGTCTATTCCAGCTGAGATTAATGTCAGAAACAGTTTTCGATACGAAAACCGTCTTTGCAGCTAATGTTAATTAATACGCTTTCTGTTTAACTTAATATTCAACTCCATTCAGTTTGTCCAGCTTTTCAGAGATTATCAATCAATGTATTGCAAAATCCATTTTGGTTAATTGATTATTTTTTCAGAACTCTGTGAAAACAACATTATCACTGCTATTTTACAAAATCGCTTGCGATTTACAGCTGCAGTAACTCACCAAATCTACTGCTAGAGCCACTGAGATATGCACTGTTAGCCATTTAACAAAAACTTGTCCCATGCAGCCCAGCAAGATATTTCGATGATTAATTTTTAGGCCAAAAATAATGCAATATCATTATTTTCTGTTTTCAATCAAGAAACTCAGTCAAATTTTAAATTCACGCAAATATAATTGCATTGATGTATGATTAGTAAATCTTTTGCTCAAAATATATGGCTTACAGCGGCAGTTGTTTCAACGTATGTGGTTATTTTATAGTGTGCCGCTACGTGGATCGACTCTTACGTCCATCATGGCAAAACAAAAATTGTTTCACACCCTTGTTGCAAACAAACAACACAATTTTGTGGATACGAATATGTTAAATGTTACATGTTTGCTACAAGCGCATATTGAATGATCAGTAAAAAATCTTCTACTGCAGGAAAAATTCTTGCGTATTGGTTGGCTAAAATGTGTGGAAATGAATTTTCAAAGAGTCTGCAAGAACGCAAAATCCACTAGTTTATTGAAAGAACTCTAACAATTTTTTATTACACCTCTAACAAAATTTACTCAAAAATACCGTATTTTTTAATCAATAAAATCAAGTATTCCCTTGTTTTTTTTTAACATCACGTCAGCGTCAGACACGAAATTAAATAATTTCAAGTACACTTCACTCCAAAACATTAACTGAAACATACTCACAATCGATGCAGTGCATCCAATCAAATCATAAACTATCATCGTTACTGGAGTGAAATAATTTGCATAGAATATTCCAAAACCTCGTCCAATGCTAAACCCAGCCCAAAACAAAATATTGAGCGTGGAAGCATCGGGAACCTGAAAGTTTGTTTTTTTCGTTATTGCAACCACTTTTTATATCGGACACATCAACTCAGTTTGTCGCTTGTCTATAAGAAAAGATCAAAATTTTTCTTCTGCTCAGTTGATAGGATAGAGAAGAGATTGTTCTCAAAGATTTACCTAATGTTGTTTCATTTGAGACTTGGCCAGAGATGGACAAAACGTTTACGAGTTTTGCATTTCCATCTTTCATTTTCTGTCCCAGGTGTTTTTCATTTCGACATAGCCAAACAAAAAAAGAATAGGCCCTAGACAAGCAAAACATGAGAAGCATCTTACCGAAAAACCAGCTTCGGAACAGAGAGACACTGAATAGATGTAACTTTGGTAAACTATTTCCATAGTGACCAGAGTAAAATAACAGAAGCATGTGGGGATGAATAACCAAATCAACTTTTTCAAAGGTTCTTCCTCGCGGTTCTCCGTTTCCAACTCACGGTTGATTTTCAAACGTTCTTCCACCCGAGCAATGGCAAGAACTGACATCAGAAAGCCCATAACTAAAGTGAAGGCCCCTGATATCACGTAAGTCCACCCCACTGGATTAAAACCAGGTGATTCAGGTGAGGAATCAGTTGTAACTGAAGCATTGTATTCAACCGTAGTCATCTCTACGGTTTCACCTGAATTAGAATTCGGACAACTATCATCAGCACTTTGCATCTGATCCGCCATTTGTAGAAAAGGAGCAGCTGAAACAAAAAAGTGATCATTAACCAAAATGATACTTAACTGTCCTGCAGAACTCAACGTAACGTGGCTTTTTACTTTTGTTAAATAAAGTCTTGGCATCCCCATCGTGTTGAGTTTTCAACAGTTTTATAGTTTTCGTAGTTTTATTTTTTACAAAAAGATAGAGGTAAGCTCGCTTTCGCATTAGGCGTTTTCCAACTGTCTCGAAAATATCTTATGAATTAAACAAAAACGATTTAATAGAAGTACGTTTTGTTAATATTTGCGTTGAAACTTCGGGATTTTTTCTGAAGTCACTAGTTAAACAAAAAGTTGATGCACATTACTGAAAGTCTTGTATGAAACTGATTAATGCTTGGCCATTGAAAAACAAAAACTATGTTGAAGTCTCATTGAAAGTATTGTAGTATCATTTTTGGAAAACATATTGACGATTGTATGCTAATTATGCCTGAAATACGTTCAGTGTCATATTTTTAGTCAAACCAAAATTAACGAAAACTTCTGTAGGAATAGAACAAAACCAGGCAAAGCGAGGAAAATCTCAAAACAAATAATGAACCCAAAAATAAGTTAAGAGAAAAATCAAGCCTCTCAAGTTAAACCAGCAGAACGCCTAAATTTTATGATAGCACAACTATTGATTTTACTCCCTATGGATTGTTAAAAATCAGATGATTGGCAACATTTTCTCAATTTCTTCATAACACTTGATGTGGATAAATGATATTTTGACGTCAATGTAAATTCCTTTAAAGTAATTTGAGCCGACCAGTCGGTGGTATCTACATTTCGCTTGTCGCTTTATCATGAAAAACCATCATCAACTCATCTAACATCAAGTCATAAGAAATATCGTCCATTTGTGCCGCTCCTCGCATTATCAAAGATCTTAAGATCTTGCACCAGGAATATCTTGTAAATTTGCAAAAATTTGAAAACTATCACTGACAGTGAAAAACACTGGGTTTTCTCTATGCTTTCGAGGAATTAGACGATTGCGTTCTGCATTCATCTTTTTGCGATTATGCGAACTTGCACATCTGTGTTCACGTATGTTCTCTCCACAATGAGATTAAGCAAGGAATCGCTCAGCAAATATTTAACGGGAAATCGACTTCACGTAAAATTACGCATCCTCAGTCCTGAAATTTGCAACCCAAGTTGATGGGTGAAAAGTTGGAAGGATAAAGCAAACGCAGAGAAAGCAAGAAGCTCATGACGAAAATCAATAAATCATAACACAAGCTCAGAAATGAGAACATCTTAACTTACTGACTGTCGTCAAGAAGATAGGCTGCGACAAATTAAAACAGGACTTATAGAAATACAAAAAACTTTTGTTCAAGCAAATAAATTACAAAAAAAATCAATCAGTTATTTGAGTAAACGTTTTTTCTATTTCTATAAGTCGCATATTTTACTTATTGCATATTTATGTTCTTGACATCAGTCAGTTAGTTAAGATACTCGCATTTCTGAGCATGTGTTTTGATTTATTCATTTTAGTCTTGAGTTTGTTTGCTGTCTCTTCTCTCGCAATAGCCTTCCAGCTTTTCACCCATAAGTTTGCTTGCGATTTTCAGGACTGAAGATGCGTAATTTTAAGTGAAATCGATTTCATGTTAAAAATTGCTGATAGATTTCTTGATTTCACCCATTGTGGAGAGTGCATACTTGAAATTATCACTGAGTGCAAGTTTTTTGGTAAAAATGAAATGCGAAGTTTTCCAACATCTATTTCGTATTCATTTAAATACACTTTTTTACCTTTTGTTTTTTTCTTAAAAGATGAGAGGCATCTTTGTATCAAATTTTTACGCAATGAATACAGTAGCAATTTTTTCACGACAACAATCTTTCTTTGGATACATAAGCGTTTAAGAAATAAACAAAGATCACAAATAAGGAATAAAAATTATAAATAATTAAAATATCATCAAAACCACCAAATTTTTGTCAGTAACCAATGGCGCATAGCAAATGTTTTTTTAAGCAGGATTGATTGTCGGAGTCGTAAGGAGTCGGAGGTTTCTGGGAGGAGTCGGATAAATATCCGACCCGGACTCCTGAAGTTCAGTTGGATCATTTTTACATCGCACTCCTAAGTTAGGAATCTTCACTCGTGCCTACTGAATCGGTACAATTTCTTTTGAGACATTTATTGCAACAGATAATTCTTGCTGTGTACCACGATTTCCATTGATTGCTGGTTGTTACAAAATTGTTGACAGCCAAACTTCATTCGCGTTATGTTAAGGAGTCAGAGTCTGTGTCGGAATTGGGATTTTTGGAAATGTCGGAGTCCGTGTGGCAGTCAGAAATTTTGGAAAGGTCCGGGTTGGAGTCGGAGTCGGACATTTTGCACACGACTCCGCAACACTACTTGAAAGTGAATTTTGTCTTAGTTTATAAATTTCTGCATTGTGTGCGTTTGCCATATTTTCCAGCCAAAGATGCAACAATACTTTGAAAGCGTGTAACTTAATGAATAACTGGGGGTCATTATAGCCCATTGCCACATCTATACATCGTAGTATTTCATTGCTCCTGTGCAAAATTGTTGTTCGAAAACTCAAACTGAGTAATGTGCAGACAAGGTTTGGATTGAAGATTTTTACAAAATTCCAGGGGCACGTATCCACCTAGTGATCACTTAGAGGAAATACATGTCATTTCAAACCATTGCCACTACAAAAATTAACAGAATTAATCTAAATCACTTACCAACAACAGGTGCTAGCAAAGCTCCGATGCTGTAAGCGAAATGAAAGGATTGCATGTAAGGTCTTGAGCCTTTCTCACCCCACAAGTGCAGATACAAAGACTGCATAGCTGTTAAAACACGTGTCACAATTTGACGCTCGATTACAGTGTCAGCAAAACACTTACAATTCTGAATTTGTTCACAACTCGCATCTGCTAGGTCCACTTTTAGCAAACCAACACCCAAGCACAAGATTCTATACCTGAGTCTAGGTATCCGAACACAAACCCGGTTATTGCAGTTGTGACTATGAGTCCAGGAAGATTTGTAACCCAAGGTGTTATCAACATCAAGACTCCGTTCAAAATTATACCTAAACCTGTGGAAATTTAAATATTTTATGCAAAACAAACTATCGCATTTTCCTCACGCAATTTTCAATCTGCATTGATTTTTTTCATAAAAGACAATAATCAAACATATATTTACGCACATTAAAGGAATGTAAACTTGATTTGGCAATTTTTGAAAACTTTGAATTTTTTCATAAACATGTGGAATTATTAGAATGTTTACGTTGTTGGATAACGCGCTGTAAATGAAACACAGTGATTAGAAATTTCAAACAGATCAAACCCACACAACGTCGTGATCATTATTTTTCAAGAATGGAGGGATTACGTTTCTTCATGTGGTAATTCAGCTTATAATACACACTGAAACCAACATGTTCTAGTCAGTCTCATCGCGGCACCGATTGTTCACATTTGCACACACAGAATCATGGTTATTCCAGCTACACAGAACAAGGCACTGTATACAACACAATGCCAATTTGTGCAATCACCATTATAAATCAACACTTTAGAGTGTTTGTTTTAGCGCCATCAAGCGTATGCTTTTCTACTTCCGGCGTATATCTTTGCTCGTGCTCATTCATGTACTGTATTTGTGTGTTCTGCGTTAGTTCCGTGCATGCTTAAGTCGTCTGAGTTTCCCTTAGCAAATAATCAATTAATATTTGTTATTTTGGCCGTAACGTTTGAACCATAAACGCCAGAAAGTTATTCAAACCTTCTGAAGACTCGTATTATTGCCTAGATTCCAATAAAACTCGCGTCAAAAAGTGGCTCTTGGCGTTGGCGCCCAGAGTCTGATGAAATTGCGTAAACCTACACCCATTATGACGACATCCACAAGTCGCGTGGCTCCCAGCGCAAGAAAGCGGAGATGGGCACTGGTGACCAGTTGTGATACTCTAAATTTGATGAATAAAACGAGCATAATGTAATTTAACAGAAATTGGAGGGAAAGTACTTACCACAAGCCAAAAACGCTTTGAAGTTTTTAAATTTGCTCATGATGAAACCGTAAGCCAGCGATCCAATAAACTGTCCAATGGATCTTCCAGTAAATGTCAATGAGACTTGGCCAACCGTAGCACCAACATTGTCAGACAAATAAAGAAGTGTCGGGCCAGACATGGATGCAAATAATCCCTGGATAATGAGAAAGGGTTAGATTTTCCCTATATTTGTGCAGTGTTATGCAGCTAAAAGAAACTCCACAATACGCATGAGGCAGTTTATTATACGTGTCAAAACGTAAAAAAGAACAAATTTCCAACAAAGTTGTTCAAAACATTTTTCATTGCTGCAAAGTTCTTTTCATCAATGCAGTATCCGCAGTGAACAAGACATGTTTTTTATTATATCAGGAAAACGCAAATTCAATTATGAGCAGGCCGTTCGCTTTGATATCGTGCAAATGTAATTGCTATCATACTTATTTTCCCACCCAGGGTTGCGGAGTCGGAGTCGCAAGGAATTGGAGGTTTCTAGTTGGAGTCGGATTTCTAAGATCACTAGGCGTTGGAGTGGGATTTTTTATCCAAACAACACTAATTTTTTTAAACATCAAATTGTTGATGCTGTAATAAAGTGTTTTTGAGTTATATCAACTAAAATGTAGTTGTGAATGATGTAGTTTGATACTGTGAAGAGGTCATGTTTCAAAATTGTTTCATGCTGTGAAGTTTCCAAAGATCACTTTGTTGCTGTTGTGCTTTCACAAGCAGTGGTACCTGGAAGCAGCTGTTTTTTGTAATATTGTTGCTGTAATTCAACACTGTAATGTTTTCATTGGAAGTGCTACTTAATGCGCAACTGCAATTTTTTATAGTAGTAATGTGGTGAAGCTCTGATACGATACTGTAAAGTGTTTGAAGCTTGCTTGATGATGTGTGGCATTTACAAGTGTGAATCTATTGCAGTGAAGTGTTCACAAGCATAAATAACTAAGTAAATGCAGCTGCCATATGTTGCATGGTAGTGATGGAGCTGTGATTTCATACTGTTTAAGTTTTCATTATTTTTATTTGTTTCATGAAATGAGTTTTTTCACATGTTGCATCCTGCCAAATTTTAGTGCTCCAATTTGATACTGTGAAGCTTTAATTCACAGTAGTAACTGTACTATTTATTGCGCTGCATAATTCCCTAATACAGTCAGGCCCGTAGCCAGGTTCTATGGCGTGACGGCGCAAAATACAATTTTAGGAGGTCAATATTTTTGTTTTTACTATATGTTTAAAACAAACTTTTCTAGACACAAGAATTTGGAGGACACTGCCTTCGAATGCCCCCCGGTGGCTACTGGCCTGAATACAGTCCAGTGAGGCACTGTCAGATTTCATAAAATATTCTTGTTGAGGTGATAAGTATTACACACATTTCTTAGACGTTGATAATCTAAGCTGCACTGTTAATGTCTGAATCAGTTCTACACTGCTATTTTGCCCTTGGCATGCTGCGTCCAGTGCATACTTAACTGTCTAGACTGGAGTGTTTTTTGGTTTTCATATTTTGATTTTAGAAGCTGTAAACGTTTGAAGTAAGTTCACTATCCATGGAACGAAATCCTCTCAGCAAAGAATCAGACGCTACGATCTTACAGGGTAGATATTTCGCCTACAAGGGTGGTATCATCAGCTCTTATACAAATATAATCTTAAAATAATTTGTGCTATGTTCAGTACATCACATTGCAGTATAGATTGTCTAGTGTTGAAGGCTAAGCCAAATGCCATTCTTTAAATTGCCACCTTAGCCTTTCTTTATTTGAGACTTTACCTATTTGCGCTATGCAATACCTTAGATCTTAATCTAGACCTGCAAAACTCAAAAAACTCGAAAAAAAATTTCCCAACATAAATTTGCAGCGAGCTACAAATTTTATTTCATTTTGTTGTAGTTTTAAAGAAGTTCTGGAACGACAAGTAATGATTAGGGCAACCATTTTTTGTCCTAAAAACTTAAAATTTTGACTTTATAATTTACACATTTTGACTTTATTTTGACCTATACATTTTCAGCGTTTGCAACTGGAAAATAATTCAGCCTTAGGTGTTGAGGTTAATCCAGAAGTGTATTCATGCACTCTATGCTTCTAAATTAAAAAAATAGTTTGTTTAACTTCGGGGATAATATATTGTTGAGTACATAAATAACTACAGTAGAGTCCAACCAGAGAACATCATAAAGCTGAAATACTACATGCATAATCATGGCCGTAGTCAGGGGCAAATTTTTGCCGAGGCGAATACGTTAATTACGTGCCCGGTTGGGTATGTTCTTAATGTTGTTTATGGAGACCTAACATCCTGCTCTTATTTGATCCAGCCTGGTAGTATCTCTGGTCATTGTCACACAGGGTAGCTGTAGAGCCACTCTTTTTGAAACAGCCACTAATATAATATGATTTGATGATGCGTTGCAATAATGTTCTGTGGCAGAATTACAGAAAGTTTACCGAGACAAGAGCCTCATTTGCCTCAATGCACTATGGCCTAGATAATGGATTGAGCATTTACCAAAACAAGTACCGTAAGACCATATTTGTCGCCTTCCATGCCTGTCCTACACAATATTCAATCGTACAGTAGTGGGCAAAACAACATTATTATGTCAGAAATCGCAACAAATCCGCTATTGTTACAGAATTGCAACTAAACTTGCAGAAGCACATCAATATCTGTTGTAGTTTCAATAAAATATCGATAATTAAGAGAAAAAACTGTACTGCAAAAAAATAGTTTGACCTAGCGACAAATTTTGACGTGATGATAAATTTTGACTTTTTTTGACTTAATAACTTGGAATTCCCTCATGGTATGAGCGTAAAATTTGGTTTGTGGACGTTTCATAAACTTTCGATACTGCAGAACATTTTTGAGTTTATTTACTTTTGGTTACCCTAGTACTTATATATCCGAACCTAGGTCTGTTACAACATTTTCTGCAATTGCGAAAGCTCTCACAAGCTCCGCATAAGCTGCACGCGGCCCTCGTGTCGTATGTTGTGCAGGCCTGTCTTCATCTCATCTTTTACTCCTTTTCCAGACTGATTGCGATTGTGACTAACACAAATGCACCCATCTATGTTAAATAATAACAAATCTTAGCTATTAGCATGATTGTGTTGGAAGACATAGCTTCGATAGCAGCTGTTTGAAAAAAATTGATAACGGAAACGATGAACAACACCTTTCACACGTGGTTGCATGAACAGCAAATTATTTTGGGGATTTTTTGTGATCAGCTAACATTTTTCCAACAAAATAAATATTACCATTGTATACTTACTGTTACTTACAAAGTTCAGGGCACACAAGGCTTTGACCACCATAGTCAGACACACTCATCAGGATTGCTTTTGTTTATCTCGTCAAGTATACTACTTGGTAATGACGAAATGTATAAACAATAGTAACTTCAAACTCAGGGCTGAAAAATCTGTCAGTTGGCAATTCATTAATGATATGGAGACACCTCCATCAACGAACGTGCATGGTAAAACGTTGCCGCCTTGAACTTAGTTTGTACTCGAAGAATTGCAGGAACGCGATTCAGGCATAAACTGAATTGTGACTGATAGTTGACGATCGGCGGTTTGGCATGCAAACAACTTGATTTGTTTGCAATGGTACGTTTCAGTCTTTACATAAGTACGTGTTGTTTATACGTTATGTGGGAAAAACAAGGGTAAATTTGGGCAAAACACTTTTGCACCCCTCTAAATATGCACTGCTCTACACCTGTTCCGAAAAACAAGACTAAAATTCGTTCCGTCATCCCTATTTGATAAACAAAGAAAAAAAAACAATTAACCAATTATTTCGTTGTTATTGTCATGGGAAATTGAAGGGAAAAACTGCAGTGACTGAAGTAATGGAAATTTTCAATAAAAGTTTTATCGAGCTTGGGTAAATCTGTTTATAGTTTATTGCTAAAATCTGCTAAAATCAAAGCTACCATTGGATTACAAAGATATTTCAAACCAGCTGGTCGTCAATAAGCAACGCGTCGACGAGAACAGAAGCAAAACTTTTTGAATTTCGTTTGCAAATGTTTAAAGCTGCAATGAACAATTTAGATACACTGCACAATGCAGATTACTTACCAAAAATGAGGCTATTTTTAGAAAATGGGATTCTCATTATGTTTTACCGATTTTAAAGGCCTAGTAACGGGTCGAAGTATCTCCTCTTGCGACCAAATTTGTGCTCGTTGCGTTAGTTTTATCGTCATTTCTCACCTCCTCTACAGTGTGAAAACCTCCTCTTGCACTATTAAAAAACTATAATTCTGCTTTGATTCGTTTAAAGTTCACACCGCAAAAGTATGAAACTAAAAATCATATTACACGAATCTGTGTGTTTACCATTGCACTTACATGGCCAATTCGTGCTAAGGATATAATTCCAATGAAGCTGACAACCCATCCTTTGTTTCTCCAGTTTCCAGTAGAGCTGTGAGAGCTTGCAACACTTTCTTTGTCCATCATGTCGTAAACGTTCATGATAAAGTGGCTGTCCCGTTCTTTACTCCCGCAGTACACAGAAGTTTAATTATTAAACAACTGCAACTTTGTGCATGCTCGCAATGGCATTGCGACAGACAAGCAAACCCAACAAAACAAAACAATGAAGAATACAACCCATGATGGGCGTTTTTAGCTCAAAAAAGCATCCAGTGTTGTGTCACACGGTTGCATGAGACAGAGTTTTGGCTTTATAACGATGAACTTTGTTGTTCAAAATCACGTTTGAATCACTGTGCTTTTCTGCTAAAAAACGTAAAATGAAAATCAAACTTGCTTCAGTTGATAAGTGGTTCCCTTAAATCAAAGTCGCAAACTCAGATTGCTTCATGGGTCACGTGAGGACTTACAAGGTAACCAGCGGGCGGCATTATATCGCTGACGCAACAATGTCTGTACCTGAACTTACTACAAACAGCTTTTACATTTTATTTCCTGCGAAAGGTGTCATGAATTATAAACAAATCATTTCTAGCCTTCTTTCCGTTCGTATTAATCATTTCTAGCCGTTTAAGAAACTTGTTCATTCGCTACGCGAGTACTTTTAAACACTGGTAAATCAGTGTTTACCAACAAAATAACATACATGTTGTTAATTTCATTCATTTTCATGCCCACGTTTTCTCTATGGTGGGTCCCGTGAGCTGCAGCCCTAGGAGAACTTGGAATACCTCACGGTCAACAGCAATTTCAAATAATTCTGCTGGCTCCACACCAAGACGGGACCCAGCAAGGTCGGAGGTGTAGCCACTCCATCGGACTTGGAAGACCTCTGGGCCGCTTTCCCGTGGGCTTAGCCAGAAGGCTTGCCTCGCCAGTATTTCGTTGAGTATTCTGGACACATGGCCGAACCAACGTAGCTGGTATCTCTCGATTCGTAGAAGTGGGTCGACATTCTGAGCTCTGCGAATTTCACAGCTGCGCACTTTGTCACGAAGTGTCACACCATTGGCTCTTCACAAAAATCCCATCGTTGCCGCTTACCCCTGAGATAATATTATTTCGGTCATTACCGAAGATTCAGGATCATTGGGAAGGATCGGAACGAAGACCGATTCAAAAAACTGACAGCTTTGCTGTATTTGAAACCTCCCGTTTTGCAACCACCGACCGATAAAGCTCATGAACAACTGCGTTAGCTTTAGCAATCCATCCGCCTCCTCGTTCCGCCTTCCGTCATTCGTAAATGCCACCAGACCCATAACCAGCTTGAGACACCAGGGGGGGGCGAAGAGTTTTGTGATAGTGGCCCAATTTTTTTAAACTATGTCCAATACTTCTAAACAATGTCCACCAATTTTCCAGAGCGGCCAACATTTTCTAGGGGAGGCTTCGATCCCCCTGCGCCCCCCTGGTTACGGCCCTGACTACCACCCCTATGTACTTGAATTTATCCACCTGCTGCGGTGTATTCCGCTCACGTGCAACATACACTGCATTTTATTTGTACAGAGACATAATACCTCGGTATTTTTAGTACTGATTTTCATTCTGTCTCGGTCACACGCAGCGGAAAACCAATCGAGTGCATGCAGAAGACCCTATTGAGAAGATGCTAGCAGCACAAAATCGTCTGCAAAAAGTAAACGGTTGATCCTGAAGCTCACAAATGTGACCCCCTCCTCGACTCGGCTGTGACTGTCTATCCAATTCATGTACACCAGCGGTGGCTAAACAGTTTGACTCGACGGCCGAATGCGCGACTGCCTGGGCACTGGAAGGCTGTATACAGTGCAATTTATGTGACAGACAGCAGTTAATACTGTTGCACTGCTGTCCACAGCCGGAAACGTGGCACTTGAAAAAAATGTGTAAGGTATTTGGCTGGTCGGATTAAACGGGTCGGCGGGCCGGATGCGGCCCGCG
>Ga0210059_1003330_pt1 | contig 25640 bp, 14 predicted proteins | sample Ectturendosymbi2_FD_188042 | JGI IMG/M metagenome (GOLD analysis project Ga0210059, IMG submission 188042) | Ecteinascidia turbinata endosymbiont from Florida, USA - Sample 2 (SPAdes) (version 2) | ecosystem: Host-associated > Tunicates > Ascidians > Unclassified | place: Key West, Florida... | reverse complement strand
TGTACAATTTTCTTCGAGGGAACACTGATTTCAACCTTCAAAATGTCTGTCAAACACCACTAATGCCCGTCTCGTTACTTATCATTGAGAAAGTGCAATGTCTTTATATTAATCTGAACACTGTGCAGTATACAATAGTATAATACGAGTATATTAAAAAGACAAAGCGAATTACGGTTAAACTGTTCATCGACTCATCTGCAGTTGTTATTTTCATGGTGGGAGTCCTAATTTCCCACATCAATGAAATAATCAGCTTCGCACAGCAGTTACGAATCATGCTCAGCAAAATTTTATTTCATTCTCAGACTGCGTGTAATTTCCACTTGAAGATGTGAGTTACTTTGTCAAGTTCGCTTTGAAAAATTTTTGAGATTTACTTAACCACGGTCTAAGAATAGAGAGAGCCAATGGCCACAATAAGGTGTGAGACCAGTTGTTAAACTAGTATGGCTGGGTTTCTCGCAAAACAATTGCTAACCCTGTGGTTTATCAAAATTAGTGTGATGGTTGCAAATCTGCTCAAAGAAAACTTTACAAGCATCTAAATTTGAAAACCTGTTATGGACCCCAGGGTCGGCCATTGCAAGTGCGGGGCCCGATTGGAAGCACTTTTGCGGGGTCTCATTCAGTGGCGTGTGCAGAAATTTTTGAGGAGGGGCATCGTGTCGTAATCATAGAAATAAGTTATGTGAAAAAGCTAGACCCGAAAAGGATAATGCCAAGCAAGGGGTGTCTGGGTCATATTCCCCAGTTTCATTTCTCCAGCAGAAACTTTCCATGTCCGTTTCACGGACATTTCCGTGACACCGAATAAAACCTGAGTTGTTACACTCAATACCTCCTCTCTGCCCAGGAACCTACCGCAGTGCGCGGCAGGCCAATTGGTTATGTGTTAAATGAAATTAGCAACACTGCTTGATATAATCATCCGGCAGAGATAAGATATGATAGCATAGCAACAAAACCTCAACAAATGTAAAAACGTGACAACAGGACATCACACAAAAACTCCAGTGCAACATGGTATTATAATGCTGCAAAATAATGTCAAAGTCGAATGAAACAGACAGATGGGCTGTGGAGTCGGAGCCCGAGCCCGAGCCCAAGCAACTTTGGTTGACTGCAGCCGGAGTCAAATCAGAAACTTTTACATGGTGGAGCCGGAGCCTGAAATTTGGGTTCCCGTTCCACAGCCCAGGTTTGTGGGGCAAGCGAGTTAACTTACTACGGGACGAGCGTGGTTTGCCGTATGTGTACATAGTTATCCTCGTTTACACGGGCATGGGAAGGGGGGGGCAGGGAGACTGACTGAATTTTGAAATTTGAAAAATGTTTGTCTTTCAGTTTCGTGTTGGTAAAATAAAATTTATCCACTGTTGGCCCCCCTGGAAAAATGCTTATAACCATCACCTGGAAAAGGCCACTATTGTCCCTCTCCCCTGTAAAAATCCTTCCGACGCTGAAGCTCGTTTATGTGTAGATCTGGGTTTCTTAAACTTTTTTGCGCATATTCCAATATATCATTTTGCGACACTTCATCCATGCTGGTGTAATAATACAAGTGTACAAATAAGACAATGATTATCAGTTTTCGACGGACCAAATCATTTTGGAGCCGGAGTTCGAGCCAAAAACTTTGGACGCCTAGCTGGAGTCGTGCCCTGCTTTGGCTATTGTAGCCCTATGATAGGCCTACACAAAATTCAATCGCGAAGAGGAACTGATTTTTCGTGTTTTGGTAGACAATGCAAGGAGTTGCTGTAGACTCTTATTGCAAACAAAACAGCCACAATAATCGAAAACATTATTCAACGTTTCGGCTTATGCGTAAGCCATCATCAGGAATGAATGAAATGCAACAGTTAGAAAGAAAAAATAGGGATGCAATTTTAAGGCATTCGTACTGTATTACGTCATATAGACCATTGTGTTAAAAAGCAGTAAGGGGATGGATGAACCATCGATGTTGAGATCTGGCTGGTGTTGCTGTAGCAGAAGAGACTCGAGCAGGTGAAGTTTCTTCTGACCGACGATGCTTCCCAATATTTCCGGTTGCTTGAAGTTAAAACGGTGCGTGGGATTGGCCAACAGATTTTTGCAAACTTGAGAACGTTGATCAAATTTGTGTTCGTTGATTCGGGTTATTAAATTTCGGCGAGTCTGTCCAATGTAATTTGACCCACACGTGCTTATTAGTTTGTAGACTACACTTGAGCGATGAAGATGTTTCCGCTTGTCTTCATATGTAAAAGATTTTTCAACTTATTACTTTCATGTACGAAACGAAACTGCAAGGGCATGATGGCATAACGGTGTACACGTCTTCGCATTTCTCGCCGGACTTCATAGGAAATTTCCCCGAGGTAGGGGAGACGCATGCTGATGGTGGTTGTCATTGGCGGTTTTTTCGTGTAGTAATTAATGGAAGTTTCATGTTTCTTGTTGAGGTATTTCATGATGCAGCGATCAAGGTATACTTTGGGGTATCCGTTTTTGATCAACATGCTTTTAGTTTTCATGAATTCATTATGTATGGCATTACATGTGCTGGCGGTTTTATAAGTCCGGTCAAGTAATCGAAACAAAAGATTTCTTTTTTGGTGACGAGGAATTAAAAAAATTGTACACCGCTATGCCACCATGCTCTTTCAGTTTCGTTTTGTACATGAAAGTAATAAGTTGAAAAAATATTTTATGCGTAAAGACAAACAGAATCATCTTCGTCGCTCAAGTATAGTCTACAAACTAACATGCACGTGTGGGTCAAATTACATTGCACAGACTCGCCGAAATTTAATAACCCGAATCAACGAACACAAATTTGATCAACGTTTGTTGGCCAATCCCACGCACCGTTTTAACTTCAAGCAACCGGAAATATCGGGAAGCATCGTCGGTCAAAAGCAGGGGCGATCGCCCCCCTGAAACCTACGTAAGTAACTTTTTTACCACGATTTTGAACAATTCGGAAAACAGCATGCGCGATATAAGGCCATTTTGCCGTCCGTTGTTTTGTCACTGCAGTATTGTGAAGTATACTTCACCTCTCTTACAGTAATGAACCCGTAATGAGAGTTGATTGCCAAATATCACAGATATCGCCCCCCCCCCTAAACTTACTGGCTGGATCCGCCCCTGGTCAGAAGAAACTTCACCTACTCGAGTCTCTTCTGCTACAGCTACACCAGCCAGATCTCAACATCGATGGTTCATCCATCCCCTTACTGCTTTTAACACATAACGGTCTATATGACGTAATACAGTACGAATGCCTTAAAATTGCATCCTTATTTTTTCTTTCTAACTGTTGCATTTCATTTATTCCTGATGATGGCTTACGCATAAGCCGAAACGTGGAATAAATAATGTTTTTGATTATTTTTCGTGTTTTAGCAGTAGCACTATCCTTCAAAACTTGTCCGAGTTTATGCCTCTGCTAATTTCGGATTGAATGTGCACAGTCATCAAACTACTTAGGCGCTCTCGCTGGATTGATGATCTCAAACAGGTTTTCAATTAGTGTCAGCTTAGAAAACTCCTTTCTCTGGATGCACGGTCGCTGGGCTGTCAATTGTAAATCTTGAGGGCAACGAAAATTAGGGAAAGAGTCTGCCTCATCAGATCCTTGCGAGGGAAAATGCATAACGCTAATAAAAGACCGACTAAGCAGCACACATTTGCAATTACGAAATAAGGTTAACTTTCAAAAGACAAGTGGTAGAAACTGTTGCAACAGCAATAACCTGCTAAATTCGTAACGCTTACAACTGAAACAGAAAACAGCTTCAAACTTAAACCTTCTCTGCCTTAAGTTGCTGCTATTGAAAAGACTATGCCGCATATCGAAAAACAACGATCACTGTTATGATTCCAGAACGAATTGTGATGAGGATCTTGGAAAAACGCGCAGTTCACTTTGATTTTCGTTGACAACTGGTACCACGCATAACACACTGTGGTTCGCATCGGCGCTACACACTCAGCTTCAATAGAAAGTATAAACTTGGGTAGGTTAGTAAGCGTGGCGCGGGGCCCGATTGGAACCAACCGGTCCAATTCCCTAAAGGCCGGCCCTGATGGACACATTCAAGAAATCGAATAACTTGCCAAGTCTGTATCCAAAGCTAAGTGATAAGCATTCTCTGCGTCACTCTTGGGAGTGTCCACTGATTACATGCGATGATACGATTGCACTCAAGTACACCGATGTGCAGTGTGAATTTCCACGCCTATTTGTTGAGAACAAGTGAACAGAAAGTTGAATATAAACAAGAATTTCCAACAATTCTGGTCTTTGGCTGGTTTCAATATAAAAATAACTTAACCGCGCTACACGTAACAACGTACGCGGTCTCTTACGAAACTCTGCAGTCCTAAACTTAAGGTCTCTGTGATCTAAAATTAGTGCTTGGGTAATTGTTTACGAAACTCTATCTATGAGGACCGCAAATCTAAAAAAATCGAGAATCATGATTCCACATTTTTAATAAGCTTCTTCCTGATCGGGTATTCGCACATGAAGTCCTGTATATCGTGCAAATTTTGTAACAAACTCGTCGCGTCGTTTTACGTAAAATAAGCAAGTAAAGTTCTATCAGACAATCAAAGCTGGTTCAGATAAAGGGATCCATTTGTGGCGGCCAAGTAATGCATTCCAGCAAAGCACCATGGTAAATTAATTTAAGTTTGCCCCATTCGATGTTTTCCTTATACATTGCAACATTCTTACAAATTTTGTTCGAACAGCGCGTTTAAAATCAATTATTATTAACTGATATTGTATAAATGCAAATTTGCGAAGAAAAGCCTAAGCCAAGAGTTTCAAAGCAGTGCTGAAGATTTAGATGACTTACCAACAGTTTTTTCTTTATTTCAGTGAATGTTGTGCGAAAAACGCCGAAGTACGTATTTTCTCGCTCAACTAACTTCTAGTGCGGTGACACTGAAACTGTGGAAGAAACCGCTTTTTTTCGAAGTCAGTTGGATAATTCTATCCCGGCTATACATCCGTAAAAACAAAGCAAAGATGCACTTACCGCAGTGAGTCACAGACATTTGCGCCAGTCGCAGTGACAAGCCAACAGCCGAACCAAACAGCATTATATCTCTTGTCGCTTGCGGCCGCCCAAAGCAAGCATCAACTCGTCAAGTGCGATAGAAGTGCAGAATGACAAGACACAGGAACGCAAAATCCAGTATGTGCGTCGCAAAAGCGTGTCGCACACGAGTCGCCAAAGCCTGGAAGCGTCTGGAAAAACAGATGATTGAAGAAGCAATTCACAGCACAAAAATGCGATCGGAATACGGAATTGAGAAAGCAAATTGGACCTGCGGTTCCATTTGCACGTCTTGGCGACGTCAAAGCAACCAAGGCGATTACACGTAGACGACAGGGCCGTGTGCTGGACGTCTGCATCAAGTTGGAGACGCACACGACGAAAGCCAAACAAGACAGAGGATTGCGTCACGGTTTTTGTGACAAGACAATGGCCAAGTCGTGGAGTAATGGTCGACTACACATCTGTGGATTTTGTCTTTGTCTGCAAATTGAAGGTTGTGGTCGTTTTTTCTCTAAATGACCGTATTTTTTTACTTTTAGGCTGACCGACAAGGTGATGCACAAAGGCAGCCTGGCCAGTCAGAAAGATGTGTTTTGTTGGAACTGAGTGAAAAGAGGCCGACCTTTTTTGTTCATGACTGAAATGTCTAGCGAGAAGAGTAGCAAGAAAAGTTCAACGAGACGAGTGCATTTGCTGTTTTATTTCTTTAAACGACCTCTCAGTCATATGTGATAACGTATTGATGGTGGAATTTTTGTACTGTTCACGCAAAATCACGAAATTATCTTGGGCTTTGGTTATGACGAACTATTAAATTTTTTTCTGTGACTTCAATCCCCACAACAGTACCGTTTTAAATTTGAAAACATGATAACCTGAAAATTGCAATTTTCAAATTATTATTTTTATTTCCAGAATAGTTATTCTGTAAACAACTACTTAAAAATTATTTCAGAACCAATTAGACTGTTAAAAAGACAACAATGAATACTAAAATAAGTTTTCAACATGAGTGAATATCATAAGTTTATTTTTATTGATATTTTTATAGAAATATCTCTTTTTAAAGTATTTTTCTGCTGGTACATAATTTTTTTTGTATGTTCGAGATGAAAAGACAAAATCACTTCCTTGGGTAAGAATACGTATTGCATATTTTTAGCCGAGCTTTCACCAAAATCAGTAACGGTGCAAACATATTACAACCAAGCAGTAGTTGAGAGCCAAAGAAAAAGCCGGGAATACTCCAGTGAAAAGGAAAATAAACCTTGTTACAACGATGATGGTTAAGAATTTTTTTAGAACATTTCGCATGAAACGAAAGCAAATACAGGATTTTGGGTCCCACCACACTTAAGTAAATCAACGTCATTCAGTTTCCAGCACCGCGTGCTCTCAATGCACAGCTTCATAGAGTTGCTATTTTTATAACTTTAGTTGCGGGAAAACGGCATTTGTCTCGCGTCACCAGTCAGCGCAACAACGTCAGAACAGAACAAAGCAAAGGAGCATTTGCATCAGTTTAATTTACCTCACAATTGACCCGTGCGTAAGCCTACTAACAAAAGTCTAACTTAGCATTTCCGTACGAAGTCACGCTACCGGAATGACCTTCAGATCGCTTAAACGTTAAGCAAGCGCAAGAAAGTGACGACCGTAAGTAACCCATGCTTTTTCGTTTCGCTCGAGATTCATCAAGTTGTCTTTTGCCAAATGCAAAAGGGCGGGTTTTTATTCGGGGTCGCCTGGAGTAGTTCAAGCAAAACGAAACCTTTCTAGTTTGTGACGCCAGCTACGTGCTGAAAACGAAAACGATTTCCCTAGACATAAGACTCAAATAGGCACGTGCAGCTGCTTCAATGAAAAAGATCCACTCTCCTTTAGCCAGGTCTTTCAAAACAACACAGCATGCATGGAAAACGAAAGAATAACTTTTTATGCAAAAAAAGTAAGTTAACATGGTGTGACTGATGTCGCCTGATCGCAGTTCCTAACAACGTTGCGCTGCTTCGCACGAGCGTTGCGCAAAACCAAGATCCCCAAACAAAATATTTATCAAAACGAGTTTTTTTGGAGCACTGCATCAGTGATATTACGCAGCGCATATAATTTACTTTCTGAAGAGCTATCGTCAGCTCTTCGTATAACGCAAGGGTCACCAAAAGTTTTTCATGGCGGGCAAGATAAGGGAGAGAATGAGTGCGGACCGATAAAGTATCTTTGCTCAATAATATGTAGTAAAGACACGAAAGATAAAAACAACAAACATATTTATTTATTAAATTTTTGTCAAAGAAAACCGAACTCCTTGCTCAGACGACCTAAAATCGGTTAATAGTATCTATACATTTTTCTTGGCAGATTGCCACGTAATTTACGAAAAGTATAAGTGGGGGATCACATGACAGCTGGTCTGATCGCGTGATAATTATTTCGAGGTGTATTGCGGGATCAAGCAGTTGTTTTATGTTGCCATAAATTCCATGCTTCTTAAACCGTTTTATCCCGCTGTGAAACGTACTTTTGCTATATCTTAGTCTTTTTGCAATCCGATTTTTTTGAGTCTTTTCACATGCAAAAGTTGCTCAACAGCAAGAAACCATCAGATTCGAAAGCGGTGTCAATAACGGAACACAGAAAATTGGCTCAGCGGTTGGGACAGAGGATATGAAAGGTCTGCACCTTCTGGGTGGTGGAAAGGAAAGTTTATTTGCAGAGTCCATAACAAAGCAGCAGTGGATTTCGGTTTTGCATGAATTGAAAAATTAGACAATCACCTGTATTTGGATTTGTTAGACCAGTGCTTCCCAAAAAGGAGTGCTCGCACGCCTGGGGGTGAGAGGCATCATTCCAGGGGATGCGAGAAGCGTCCGTCTTAATGACAGGAAATTGGTCTTATAATTTTGTACATATTTTAAGCAAGTGATAATTATTTTTGTAGAATAAGAGTGTATTCAAATGTTAATCTATGTCATTCATCCATTCTTGTCCATATGTTTCATTTTCTTTACATAATAAAAATTTTTAATTATTTTCTAAACGGTTGAAAGAAAGTTCTTGATTATAAATTGTAGGAGGTGCGAGGTCAAAGCAAAATTTTTTCGGGGTGCAGGAGTAAAATAGGTGAGAATCCCTGTGTTAGTCAATTTCTATTTTCTCCATCGACATTTGAAATGCAAATGATTTGCAATAATGTGCATCGTTTTCGTTTAGCGTGGACTGAACTACAACAAATTAATTATTCAAGGACTGGGTGTACATTTCATTCAGATTTGAAGGAAAGCTGTTTCGAAAGTTGTCTTTTACAAGCATGGTTCAGTGAATAAAAGAAAGTCATCCCATAAACTTGCTCAAAATAAAGAAGAGAGCGTTGACGCTGCGCAAAAAAAAACAAAATAAAAACTTTTCTGACTTTTTCAATGCACTTTCAAGTTGCGTTCAGTTCTAACGAAGACGTTTATCAATGAGCACCAAAGTTAATGCGTGGTGCATTTTCCCATCAGAGTAAAACAATTGTTTTACAATTTGAAACAAGCAATTGTTTTACAACTGTTTGACTCTGACGAAAACACACGCAGCATTTTTGGAAAAACTGAGGAGTTGGTATATTTCTTTGAAAACTTTTCTAGATAATGCTTTGATAGATTGTATGAAAATTATAGAAGAATTTGAAAATCGCTTTTTATTATTTACTTACAATATATGTAAGGCTTTGCAGTTTAAGCATGGGAAGTGATCGTGCTTCTCAAAATTGAAATGCAAACTCCATTATGCGTCATTGCATTATTTACTCGTTCCGAGTCTCGGACCTGCAATTTTCCTGCTGAGTACAGCTCGTCTCAAACCGAAGCATAGCTTGCAAAACTGCCAACGACATTCCACGTGTCATGTAAGTTACTGCGACTTCGCACACAGTCTACAGCAGGGGTTCCCAAACTTTCTTTGACCACGTACCCTTCCAGGATTTCAAAAGATGAGCATGTCCCCTAAAATTTTTTATGACAAAAAGGCTGAGTAATATAACAAAAATCCAGCGAATTTTAATAGAACTTTTATATTTTACAATATTTTCAAATACACAATATAAACATATATTTCCCTCTTCTATTGCTAACCTTAAATGTACCCCTTCGGATAGACAAATGTACCCCTAAGGTTACATGTACCCCAGGTTTGGAACCCCTGGCCTACAGGCTGTTCAGAAAAAAACACCAATTTGCGAACACGGCCAACATTGAAGTGACAAACACGAAGTGTATTTTGTTGTGTTCAGAAGAGAAGTGCAGCTTTAAAGCAAAACATGCAACCCATCCATCCAGCGGAACGATCAGAGGCGACAGCTTTGGTTGACCTCCTTCAGCCGCAAGCTGCCACAGCGGAATGCTGTCTCTTGCACGGAAATTTAAGGTAACTTAAGCCACTTTTCGGCTTTCTTTTCTTCGCAAATGGTTGTAACAGTGACGGAAGCTCAAACAATGGCGAAAACAAGGGTGGTGATCGCAAATGAATGCCTGCTTGCCCAAGCCTAAACTGCGGTAAAAAGCCTAATCTCTGTCCAGCAATCTTTCTCTCATGACGTTATCTTACCTTTTGAGGTACAAAAGAGACTTTCTTTGATATTTCTAGCAAGACATCCCCTGCGGCTATCATGCTCGAGCTGCTTTGTGCAGCCAATGACGGCACAATGCAGAACGCATGCGCCAAGGGTATGAGTTGTTTGTTAGTCATCTCTGTCACCGCAGCACCATGTGCTTGAACATACATGGGAAGCACAACCGTTCTGTGACCTAGAAAGATTAACTTTTTCACTCTTTTTACGGTACATTTCGTCGCGTAATTGCAAAAATGTATTAAACTGCGAGGCTAACGCTGTAAAAAAACTGTTAACAACAACAAAAAACACCAAAACTGCCTTAAAGAATCTATGCGAAACTTGGCAAATTTCGTGAGCGGCTGGCGCACAGGGTAAATATACGCAACACACACCCGGCCAGTTTGATGACAGCGTGTCGAAAATAGGGCAGTCGTTTCCAGCTTTCCAGCGTTGCACGATTATTCAGATTGAAAAGGTGCTGACTACGTTGGTAAGTACACAGTCACCAACAGAGGAAATGTACCGAGTGTTACCAGAAAAACAGGATCTTTGCATTTATTTGCAGTCAGCAATAACTCTGTAAGAAAAGTTGATTGAAATTAACTGGTGTGACTCCAAACAAATTGCTACATTGCGTATGAAGCAACGTCACATTTGCGTTGTCTCTTGTTGCAGATCAAGGGTTGACAAAAACTGGTTTTCCACAAAACGAACGACTTGCTTTGAAACTCACTTGATTGTGTTGTACATCAGTGGTGTAGTCAGCCCAAAACCTTTTTGGGGAGGCCAAAACGCTTGATTTTAGGCGAGCAACAGTACTTTGTTTGGGATGCCGCTTCTCAAAGCACAAAATGACTAGATATGCTAAAAATTTGGGGCGGCCCATGACCTCTTGGCTACGCCTACGAGTATGTTGTGCATGAACGCCACAAGCTTGCTGTGTTAGCCTGGCATAGTTTCTCTTGAATGTGAGTTGGAAAACGCTACCAACATGTATTTGGCTTCTCGTCTAACTGGCAAACTTCTGTTCACGCTAAATGCAATTTCCTTCAGGATTGTTGGTTTTAAAGTAGAAAGGATCGTCTGCATGTACTGTAAACTGTTTCAGACGAAAGTACGCGATTGAATCCTGATCGCGCTGCATTGCTGCAGATGCAACTCCCATGAGAAAGTTAGAACATTTTTTCTTGGCACCAGAATGGTTTTTGTGTAATTGAAAGCATCCAATCTTGTTCAGCGCGCCCTGCCAAAATCACATATTCAGTTTGTTAGTGGATTATGCCAAGTATTTGAAAAAAATTGTACCGTTCACAAAAAAATTTGTGGTGAAACAGGTCAGAAGTTTATCATGCAAATCGATGCTGAGGCTTATCCAGTCTTGACGCCTGGGTTGGCGGCAGTAGGCAGAAGGGAACCAAAAACAAATTCCAATTGTTCATTTACGTTATTTTAATATAATATTGTCTACGCCAGTATTTCCCACATTTTTTAAGCCACGTCCCACCTAATCATCTCCAAACTTATGATTCCCCCTGAGAGATAAAAGTTTTCATTCAAAAAGCCAACTAGTATGTAACTGGTGGAAGCCTTTATCATTAATTCTCAAATTGCCCCACTGCCCCCTTTAAACGTCAAACTGCCCTACTATGGGGCGTGCATCCCTCGTTGAAATCACTGGTCAACATATGTATTGCCTTGCCCTCGATAGGCGGTGGCTGAAATCATCCAGAAGCTGGTGCATCCGTACACAAATGCAATACAGAGAATTCGAAGATTTCGAGCTATCTTGATTAAACCACTCAATTTTCAGGCCTATACTTTTTCTGCCTTTAGTGATTTTGCAACACGCCCTACTCCCTTCAAAGATGCATTTACAAATATGCTGTATTTACTGGTATATCCTAAACGCTTGCCGTGTAGATATTTACGGTCACATTATCTTTACTCGGCACTGTACAGTGTGATTTTAGTCGATAAAAACTCAAATGCTTTCCTCTAGCAACGTGTCACGCTTATCAAACGCACGATTTTGATTTTTTTTCTCGCAAATGTGCAATATGTGAAGGTTAACCTGAATTGACGAAGAGCTTTCAACACCATGGTGCGTTGCTCTTTTCGAGGATCCCGAATGTACCTTGCACCCTGGCTCATAATTAAACCATCATGCACGCTACGCCGTAATTTCCGCGTAAAGTCTCAGTCATGGGCGTCGGAGGAGGAAGCACGGGGGTTTTGACTCCTTTGATTTGGAAATTTTACATTTTTCTGTTACGTTTTTAGCAGAAAAGGCTGTTTTCTTAATTTCGAGAGGGAAAAATTAAATTTCCCCAATTTTGGTCATCCCCTTGGAAAAATCGTTTTGGATACCTCTGGAAAAATCCACTATTGGCCCTCCCCTGGAAAAAATCCTTCCGACGCCAATGGCCTCAGTTATCTTTAGTGAGTAGGCTACTTGGTAGCACTGGAGGTTCCATCGGCTTACCACCAGCGTGCAAGTATGGGCGCCCATCGACCACTCGTGACATTCCAAAGTAAGTATAATGAAACTTAATAAGACAACGTTGGGTTCTCACCCGTTGAATGAGGTAATGTTCGAAGTGATTGCAGTATTACTACCGAAGCTGCAGGATATTTTTCGATATTAGAATGAATATAGTGTCAAATTACATTTACATGCGAAATGGTCCGGTGTGTGATTACGCCATAGGATTACTAGTAAAAACTTTACGACACGAGACTGTGATGAAAGGTACATGCACTGTGCGTTGGAGTCGATGATATTCGCAATTTTACCCGAAGCCGGAGTTTTGTTTAAACAAAATTAACTGATTCCCATTCGGATAGCGCAGTTCAAACACTCAAATTTAAAACTGACTATGCAGCGACGTTTAATTATGTAATTACAATACAATTATGATGCTTCACTTCGAGATAGGTCGTGATTACTGGGAAGCTCTTGTTGAGCAAAGGTCACTGTTGTTGTGCAATAAATATGATACAGACAACTGATTGTTCCTGACAGACATTGGATTTCTTTTGTGTACGAGATGTTTCAACACTGCTAATATATTCAGTGCCTAGCTTTTTGTATCATTCTGTTCTATCTGTATTGGTTGAGTGTGTACAAGTTGTGGCTATGGAACTGCCCTCATAGATGTGTTCGCACCCGGCTTGCCCAATAATTGTATCGCATATACTGTGACATTGCTCCGAGATACAAACGTTTCCTCAGACAGACAAAATTGCGTCTCATACTGTACTTTCATTTCTTGTAGGCGTGTGCAAAAGACAATAATCCACTGTTTTTCAACATTTTACTCTTACCGACAATGGGATGCATTGCGTTTGCCGCTGGAGCATTGGTGGAGATGAAGAAAACCTTGTGACTAAATGCTAGCTGTATATCAAAGTAGGCATTTACCGTCAATGGCCAGCAATGTGAGGCGACATCTGAAGAGAAATCACGTGGATATTTATAATGAAGTTGAAGAGTCGTACAAGAAAATTGAGGAACAACCTAATTAAGTGCTTGCAACTCGAACAAGATAAGCTTTGATCAGGTGGTTAATGCATTAAATTATTTCTTCCAAGTGAGACAATTACAATTGCCATGAGTGCAATTAAATGTCGTGAAGTGTAACTAATTCGATTGTCCACAACACCGTTTTATTAAGCTTTTTCTACATCTGCATTTCAAAGTCGGAACGGCGAGATGTCGCGAAAGTTTTCAATATATTTGGACAACATTAATAATATAATGGTGAAAGAGGCAAGCAAACAGAAATCAGCATTGAAAAAGATACTTGCTGGAAAATTTGTATACTTGAAAATGGATGCATCAACTAAAAAGACGCAGGAAGAACGGGAATCTGCTATGGTGGCTGTCAGTATCACAACACAAATCCAGCGCTATGGTGGAAGGCATGAAAAAATCCATGGTGCGGAGAGAAGCAAACTTGTTTAAGAATAACTCGTGTTTTCTGCGAGTAGCATTCATTAATTTAGGATTAACCCAGTCCTTAAAACATTTGTGGACTTTCTGAGTTTCTAGGCACAATAAATACAATGCTGACTTCTTGTGAAATTTACAAGTTGGTTCCACTACCTATTTTGCATGTCAAACGTAATACAGCGTGCAGGTTGTTCTCTTTTGCTGCATCCGTCGCGGATATTTCCACATATAGCGTTACTTTATTTTGGGAAACTTTGGTTCAAGCATTTCAATCACAATGCTTGATAATAACATAACAGGTAAATTCAGTGCCGGATTAAGGTAGCGCGGGGCCTGTAGCATTTCAAGAGCGCGGGGCCTGTAGAATTTCAAGAGCGCGGGGCCCTACAGTAAGTTAAAAAACATCTCAACACCTGCTATACCATAAAGTGTGTGGGCAAAGCATCCGTGTTTCTAGCTTCACTCTCTACATGCTCTATCAAGTTTGCATCGTGACATGACAGTCTGAGTGTATCGCACTGACCGCCAGTGTTGCCAGATGATTGTTACCTAAATCTTCTAAATGGTGTCACAAAAAATGCTAGATTCTGCTAAAGGTCTTGTCACAAATTTTCAGCTAAAATCTGCTAAAAGCAATGAAGTGTTGTTAAAAAATATGTCATTTTTAACATGATTAAATGAGACCTATAAAGTTACATAATATATTAATTTTTCGTCTTGCAGTGGCTCTCAATAAGCATCGGCTGAAAATGCTGATCTCGGCCAACACACATTTCGGCCCACAATTTTCTATCAGTCAACATTCATTTTGACTTTTTGAGCAACATAACTGCAGCTTACCTAGTTCTTTTTGTATGGCACACAGCTCGTGACGATCTCTTTCAAATGGTTGCATGTTTTTATACAGTAGAACAATGCTCAACGATAAACAATCTGAACATAGCTTCAGACCTACAATCAAGGGCGTAGCGAGGCTAAGTGCCGCCCGGGCCCACCATAAAAGTGCCGCCTTTCCACCTCTCAAATTTGCTTACAAAAATGTAACATGAAAGAAGATCATGTTTCGTGCTTATTAAAGCTATAAGGATTAATAAAGCATTTTGAAGATCGCAATCAAACACTCACAAACTGAAACGGGTCTTGCTTTCATTGTCGATTATGAGTGTTACTTTTTTTCTGCTTGTCGCACCCTTTTTTCACTACCCTAAAACCTGGCTGCTATCTCACAGATGTGCTAGCGACACGCAGATTCGCACTGCTGTAGTCAAAAGTCTGAAGTGAATAAGGAAGATCCAGTGTGGATTTTCTTGTAGGCGAATGTTGACTTTACTCGAACTATTTGGTGCAGTCTTCCTTTTTATTTGGTGTAGGATTGTATTGTAATGTTTCGTAGCTATAACAATTTAATGGCCAAAGAAGATAAGATTCAAAACATTCTGAACATTTTAGAAATGACCATTTTCTTAGCAATGGCGCAGCGAAAGATCTTGCGATCACCTGGTCCAACTGCACCATTTCTGCCATTCTACCATGTTTTAAAATTACTGACATTGATACTTGAAACAAATCTAGGAACCTCGTTCCCACACCTCTTTCTTAGCGCTACACCCCAAGGCTTCCTGCAATTACACGTGCATAGTGTTATTCCTTGCCTTCGTCCGTTACCAATGGAACCGTCGCCGGAAAGTCTTAAATAGGGAGGCTTTACGTTTATGCAGGGAGGCTTGACATTCTAAAATTTGATAAAAAATCCACTTATTTATAGTGTTTTATTGTTCAATTCGGGGAACTTGGAAATTTGTTTGGTGGGGGCTAAGCCCACCAAAGCCACCTGTGGCGACGGAACTGGTTACCAAGAGACATCTATTTCAAAACCTGTATTACCAAACCATGCCATATTCATCAAAATGACAGCAACACCTTTTCTAAGCTTCTCTTGTTGAAATGACTTTTTGCATGACTTCAAATGTGAGTATACCGTTGAACAAAGGGGATTCTACGACATTCGACTGCCTACCCGTTGGCTCTGATTTACTCTACTTGCAGTTCAAACTCACAATCTGAGCTCTGAGTTAGCCACGCAAACACATCAACTGTACTACCCGCTTCAAGAACGTCATTTTCCGACATCATTACGCAATGCGGAAAAACAGCAGTTACATTGAAACTAAGCAATTTAACTTTTGCAAAGTTCTTCACTTCAACCGCCAAAATTAAATGTTGATAACCAGAACCGTCGCCAGAAAGCCGTCAGTAGGGGGCTTTACGTTCGTGCAGGGGGGGGCTTGACATTCAAATTTGACAAAAATTCCACTAATTCATAGTGTTTCATATCTCAATTTGGGGGACTTGGAGCTTTGTTTGGGGGATAAGCCCACCAAATCTCCCCCGTGGCGACGAGAGTGTTGATAACCCCCTAATGACCAGGCGACAGCTTATGGCATTTATTGGAAATATCTCCCTGAACATTAAAAAATAGTATGAGATGTACCATGAAATGCCTTTTTATTTTTGGTGACGGCAAGCAGCGGTAAGCCAACGCCTGAACTATGTTTCTTGCCAGGGCGGTTTAGGTGAACACTTTTCCCAAAGAGCGCTGCGGCGAATCACTCAGTGGCCGTGGATCGAACACTCAACCCTCCGACTGAGAGGCGGACTAGCCATCGCCGCCCCAATGAATCGTTCGTCACCAATGCCTAGGTATTAAGTGATGCCATGATGTGCTGCTGGGGCGTTCTTAAGGAACCAACGATAGGAGAAAATGGATTAAGCTAGCCTTGACTATTTGCCCTGATTTCATGCAGGGCCTTTTTCATCAGATTTTCAGAGAAGGGGCAATATAAACCTCGAAATACCATTACAGGATCAGTAATGTTTGCTAATCTGCGGTCGAATGTCATCTTTTTTCTTTCTTCTAAAGATTCTTGACTGGGATGGGGAAACGGCTTTGTCTGGAGAGCAAGGTGTAAGGACTGGGGCGCAATTGCTCCCCAAGTAAGGGTGTCAAAAAACCTGATTTCAAGACAAACACCGGGGTACTTTAGTACACTGGATTTGACCCAGATTTTTGAGTAAACATTTCATCAGTTTGCTCACTCCACATGTGCCTTTTTAGGGTAGCCTACCAGTCTAGGACTTCGAAACACAAAAACTGAAAAGAGTTAGACCGTTTAAAACTTTATTTAAGACTAATAAAGAAGAGTTAGAAATTTTGAACTGCTTTCAAAATTTAATTTTTATCAACAAAGTGCCGCCCCAAAGAAGGCGCCGCCCGGGGCCCATGGACCCCTGCCCTTGTTGAATCAGCAGAATAGGCAGTAGGTACTGAGCCAACTTTTAAGTTCTGAATCTTGCAACCACATATGTCGAAACTTTTGGCAGCTTCGGTTTACCAGAATTTTTTTACCAGACGTCACTACTTACTAGCGTAACTGAACCACTTGGAAATAACGTGCCGTGGAATAAAAACATATTCTACCAATCAGGATCGTCTCCAACGGGGGGGGGGCAGTGGTGTCTGGACCCTCTCTTCCCCCCATTTCATGTTTGGCCCCTCGATTGCTGCATACATCCAATATTGCATTTAAAAGATGTGGCCCTCTTGTGGTTTTGGCTCCCCCCTGCTGCGAAATCCTGCCGACAGGCCTGCTACCAATGGTGTCTTTCAACCTAACGCGCTCACTAGGCACACAGGCAAATCATTTAGGCTTCACCAAGTCATCCAATTTCTTGTTATTATGATACAATTATCTGCTTGAAACAGCTTCTTTGCATCATAATAAAAATTCCAAATAGTTGCAGGCAGCTGGTTGCGCTTTGTCATGGTGCTACCTAATTAAAAACATTATAAAGAAGATCAGCATATTTTTTGATAAAGAAGGTGCAAAGTTTTCATCTTGAAAAACTGTTGGAACAGATTTTTGGTCAGGAATTTGTTACCTGCTAAACCTGCCAAATGGTGGGTGAAATCCTGGTAGAAAATCAGCTAACTGCTTCATTGAAAATTTTTCAGCTAATAGCGAGAAAATCCTGCTAGATTTAGCAGCAAGTCAGCTAAAATGGCAACACTGCTGACCGCAATCTTATGCCTTTTGTTACACAACTGTACAAAAACAATCAAACAAGAATTTCTGTACACAGACAGCGGTCAATTGAAAACCTTCGCTTACTACTTATGGCGATTTTTGCAAAATACTCACTTCTTAGACTGAAAAAGGTCTTATTAATATATAATGCAATAAATAAGATTTATTACAGAATACTGCGGGACCCCCAAAAAACGCGGGGCCCGTAACAACTGCTACATTTGCTACTATTGTTAATCCGGCACTGCGAAAATTAATTGCAGTGCAAAAATAAGTGTATCTTTACAATTTGTTAAACCGAAATTACTGCTATGGTCTATGAAAATGGTGACACTCTGAAATTCCTGTTATATTGCTATATGCTGCACTATGTACACTTTTGTTATTTGAGACTGTTCATGTGTTTATTGTAAATTAAAACTAATTATTGCACTCTTCAATTCACTCTTAAATGTAAGTATTCATCAAAATACTTCTGGGACTAGCTTATTACTGCAGGTTTACAACTTCTAAATTTGCAAAGACGTTATCGATTTCAGCAATCTTTGCTGAAAAAATAACTGCCTGGCAGAGTGCTAATTTTAAAAAAGTTTTTCCGGAATCAGAGTAAAAAAAGTTTGAAGTTCGATCCCGGAGTCGGATAAAAAAATTTCCCCCTCTGAAGCCCTGGATACACTTCGCAGTAAAAAGAAGACTTCTATATGAAACCGATATTTCGCGTTTGCAATATGCTACGTGATGCAAGGTGAGATAACTCAAGAGTATTTGCTGAAAATGGGCGTCACTTCACACAGCGCCATCGTCATTCACGGCGGAATGTGCTCCAAGCCGCGCCCACCTGTTGGATTTCTATTGTGAAACACTGATTAGAAGCTGTGGCTATGAAACTTCTTAATGTTTGTTTACAACCGTCGCCAGACAGTCGTCAATAGGGGGGCTTTACGTTTGTGCGGGGGAGCTTTGCGTTCGTTCAGAGGGGGCTTGACATTCAAATTTGAAAAAAATTCCACTAATTTATAGTGTTTCATATTTTAATTTGGGGGGGCTTGAGCTGTGTTTGGGGGGATAAGCCCACCAAACCCCCACCGTAGAGACGGGACTGGTTTGTCTCGAGTTAACTGAAACATTACGTAAAGTTGTTCTACAAACTTTAACCATCCGGTTTACTTCCTAACAGCAAGCTGAGATAAACCCGCTCAGAGCCACAAGCGTTGCGCAATTGATGCACTTTCTCTAAAAGTTAAACTGGTTTTTAGGAACGCCAGTGAGACAAGTTCTTAATTTTCTTCGTGGTTGATTACCCACGAGTAAAAAGGCATCAATGATGCTCCTAGCAAAGACGCCAGAACCCTATACAACAATTTAATTCAAGCCATGCTAAAACTCAACTCATGTACACTTCAAATAAAAAATATAGGTAAAACACAAAACAAAGCTGCAGCAAATACCGCGGCGCATGTCATTCAAAAACAATAATGCGCCATACGCGAATTGAAAGCTTGGCATTCGGGTAGTGCTCGGGTAGACGTTTCTTTCCACAGGAACACCCGTAAAGCTTTTGAAGAAGTCGGTTCATTAGATACCTGTGTACATTACTTCCTTCACAGCACTCCCTATTATCACCTAGGATCCCTCTTCACCACTAAATTGATAGAAAACGGAAAGTACAAGCCCTGACTGTTCAGTTCACGAATCGTTTGAGCGGCCATAGCAAGCAGTGCTGGCATGTGGATTCTTATTGCCGAGGGTAAGCAAATGTCAATACAGGTCCTAAAGCACTTCAAACATGATTACGAGAAGCTCAACGGCTCGCGACTGTCAAGTTATTGTGAGAACAAATGTTCGGTCAATTCAGCCGATTCACCTGAATTGCCTGCTGAGTAATCGAGGCAACGTATTATATTGTTGAACAGAGCGATAAGCTCAACGACCGCTACGACGTCGGCAGAAGAACACTATGGGGAGTGCGAACGGCGAACTAACCTTCAGCGACGATTGTTTGGTGGTTGCGAAAGTGCGCCCGGTCAATTCACTCAAGCCACATCTTGTGACCTCAACAGCTTTTGTGTGTTCGATACTGTGAATGAAACGAACTTGACCAAACACAAGGGAAAAAATTGTCGAATAAACTTTGGCGTGGCTTCGTTGACCCCATTCGTAACGTCTGTGAACTGGTATACAAGTTGATAGCAATGTTAGGTGGCTTATTGACTCTATCAGCAAGGTAAAACAACAAAAAGAATGAGTTTTTCACATTGCTACCAGCCTAGCACAGTGGGTTGCGTTCAAATTAGGCTGAAGTCAAACACGAAGTAGATTTTGGTAGGTACATGTCACCCAAAACACCACCTAAGCAGCATAAATTTACAGCGGATAAACCTGCATAAACGCAGTTTCACCACCTGTGCCTGAGAAACTTAACTGAAGAAGAATATCCAGATAAAAAAACAAATTCACTTCATCATGCACACAGTATCAGCACGTCAAGGCGTGTCTACAGCCTATGTTCATTGCACACGAACATATGCGCTGCGCACCTGCGTATAAGCGACCACTCAATACTTTGCCGAAATATCACAGAACAGCAACTCATCTTGACAACAGCTCCCGCTGCTTTTGCCCCCAAAATAACATGAGTAAGGCTAGTTCAATAGCAGTGAACAGGGTGGAAACCAGCCGATATTGTCTGGGTTGGGCAAAATGGTTGTAACTTGTTGTTCTACCTAACAATTAAACATGTTTTTGAAAATTTTGGGGGGACGGGGTTATTCCCCGGTTTCCCCCCGCTTGCTGCAGGCCTGGCAACAAACGTATCACGATCACGCAACGAGTAACTAACCATACGGTAAAAACTTGACTCACGTAGACATGATGTTTAAGTTAATGTTGTTGTAACTTATCACGTTGGATAGATTTGTAAGGCGCGCGTGCAAAAAGGCTTTCCGGCGATTGCAATAGTTCTTTGCAAAGACACCACATAATTTTTTTTTAAAAACCGTTTTCTGATGGCACCGCCAGGAGTTCTGTCAATGCTGTAGTTTAGTTTTCACTCAAGCTATATTCAAGTAGCAATGAGACGCAATTATCTTTTGTAAGACTGCAGATCAGCCATTTGTGAAATTTACTTGTGATGAAGACTTCTAAATGAAAACATCACGTTTATCAGAAACCTCTCTTAAATCCAGCTGTTTATTTTGATAATATTGACGCTTCGTTTTTTTCCAGTCATGCACGTATGAAAATACTCGTGACAATTTAAACAAATCGCAAATCCTGTTTCCTTAGCCATCAACGTACATAAATCTTTTCCATAAATGCCTGTCATTCTATCCCTGTAGTAAATTGCTTAATAAAGCAAGCACTAGGATTTCCACGTTTCTTCCACTCTAAACTCCCTGGACCTTGTAACCTCTGCTGTTCACGACGCAGCTCAAGCCTTAGCGAGATCATGATGTGGTCATCTCCGAGCCTTCATTTTGATAAGCCAAGTTAGCGCAGGCTGATCGGGGAATAAACATTTTTTGCTATTATAGAACGAACAAGTTCTACAGTGTCGCTCAGCCAGACTTAGCCTAAGTGTAAATCTGCCCTCACAAGGATAGGGCGGTGGGTTAATTTTTACAAGTTAGGCCGTAGCTACATTGAGGCAAATGAGGCCCTTGCCTCGGTAAACTTTCTGTAATGCTGTCACAAAACATTTTTGTAACGCTAAATCAAATCACATTTTATTGCGTCGCTCTTTTGAAAAGAGCAGCAGCACTGCAGCTACACTGTGTTGCAACCACCAGCCTATATTGAATAAGGGCAGGATGTTATAGGTCTCTATAAACTACATTTAAAAACATACCCAACCGAAGGTGTGATTAACATACTCGCCTCGGTAAAAATTTTACCCTGACTACGGCCATAACAGCCGTCGGGTTTGCAATGGATGGAAAAACGTGGTAAATGTTTTTTAGTGGCAAAAGCCTTAAAATGTCCAATATTGTGTTGTAAATTTAGTCAAACAATTGTCGTGGAACTTTCCAGAAATACGTTGTCGTCGAATGGAAAAGAAAAGCTTAAATTATTGTCAGTTTTCACAATAAAGAACCCTTTGTCAGTAATATTCAATTCAACAGAAGCTAGAATGACAGATTTTCCAAGTGTCCACAAGTTTACCACTATCAAATTTTTTTGGTTAGTTACGACCTAGCACGAAAAACGTGCCCAATCTCATTATTTATTTTAGGATGCCGAGGTCCATGTTGTTTCATTGATAGGTTAAATGCTATAAATCATTACTTTCGGCTTTGGTCAGCGTGAATGTTTCACAGAAGTTATCAGTTTCACTCGAATCCAGAGGGGTTTTACGCGTGAGCAGAACTTCACTTCCTTGCTTGTATAGCTGTAGCGTTGGAGTATGTCTTGGCGTGTTGAGTTCTCCCACGTTTGTTAGACAACTTTGCTATATAGCAAGCAAGTGAAAGAATTTGCAACAACAGGCAACTTTCTTGTCGCAAAACCGTTATCAGCAGTTCGAAGCTACTTCCAAGAAAGGCCATAGTGAGGTGAAGCGCGCGAACAGGACTTGCTTGCCTCCCTTTCTTGGCTTGCACAAATAGTATTTGAAGCATTCGTGCTCTTTTCTTCAGTATTTCACCACAGCGTGTTCGATCTGTGACGTAACACGGAACGCGGTAGGGATAGTGTTCTGTTTACATAGAAAAATAACGTTTTCACACGTGTTGACTTCACAACCACTTTAAGAGTGATTGTGGAAAGGTCAGACCTGATTAGAACAGAATTCTTCCTTCCATACATTGCAGGAAAAAATTGAAAATTTTACCTTGATAGCGAAAAATCCGAAGGTCAGGAAAACCATGTGATATCTTTGAAGTATACAAAGAATATCGCACTTTAACAAATTTTCACAGGATACTTTTCTTTTCGGTCCGGTCGCAAACAAAGTTTTAGCTCTTTCCTTTCCAGGGGGATTTGAGGCAACCAACAAACACAAATGTAAGGTTCCCAAAGTTTCGAAACTTATAAAATGATGCATTTTACGCGGAAGAGGCGTGTGACTTAAACGAAATATCTTCGAGTAAATATATTTTTGCTTGCTGCGGCGCGTCCTCGCACTTGAAATGGGAGTGTGGCTCGCAGATGACCTTTATTTCATCATGTGCTAAAAAGTGTAAAAGCGTGAATTTACTTGGACAGAAACGACTCAGTGTGGCGACAGATGGCAAAAAAGTAACCCCTTGGTGGAACCACGAGGTGAAAGATGCTATCCAGGTAAAGAAAGTAGCTTCAAGGCCCGGTTTCTGAACGAAGTTGAACCTTCTTTGCATTCGCGGTACGCTGAGGCACGAAAGAACGCTGTTCGAGTGGTAAAAAAGTCCAAACACAGTCTTGGGAGAATTATGGACATAAACTAGCTTCCAACTGCTGGCAAGCCAGCAAAGTATTCTGGCAAACGATCCGGTCTCTTCGCGGCAAAAGATCTAAACCGCAAATCTATCAAAGACCAAAATGGTGTTTTACTCAGAAATGAGGGGGCATCCTTCACAGATGGAAAGCGTATTTTGAAAATCTTTTGAATCTAGCCTCTGAATATCATATCACCAGACACAAAGATATAGTCGGGGGAGGAAAATACCATCGCTGCGACCGAAGTCTTATTAGCTGTCAAAGCACTGAAGGCTTCAGGTTGTGATGAAATCCTACTGAAATATTTAAAATCTTGAAAGAAAAGAGTTTTTTTGATGACTCGTGTGTGTCAAGTGGCATGACGTTCTGGAAACAGGAGCGGATCCAGGGGGGCGATTGTCCCCCCTGAAACCTACGAAAGTAACTTTTTCATCATGATTTTGTACAATTCGGAAAACAACATTCACGTTATAAGGCCATTTTACGTCCATTGTTTTGCCACAGAAGTGTTGCGAAGTATACTTCATGTCTCTTACAGTACAAGTGAACTCGTAATGAGACTTTACTGACAAATTTGGTACACGAAAAGCGGAAGTGCTGAAAAGCCTTGTAATGAAAACCACGGCCAAAGAAAACGATACAAATGACATATTGCAAACGTTTCGATAACTCCTGTTATCATCATCAGTGCATAGCAATAGAACTGCAGTGATCTTGCTGCAGGTTCTTATTTTAACTTGTAACAGAGCTTCATGCTTCACTCATGACGTCACGCGCCATCACCATTGGCGCGTATCCAGCTGAGTCATGTGACTACGTATGCTTCACGCCACTACGTCACTACCGAAACAGCCTTTTGCGTTTTTCATTTTTTACAGCGCTTTTCTCCTGAATGACCAATAAGGACCTGCAGCAAGATCACTGCAGTTTTATTTGCAATGCACTGATGATGATAACAGCAATTACTGCCAAATATTACTGAAATTGCTCTCCCTAAACTTACTGGCTGGATCCTCCCGTCTGGAAGGGCACCGAAAAATTGGCAAACTGGGTGACACACACAAGAAGGAGGACATAAAGCAATGCAACACCTGCCGAGGCATTTCTCTCCTTAGTCTTCCAGGAAAAGTATATATCAAATGCCCTAAAAAAATATGACGTGAAATAATTGAACCAAAACTGGAAAGTACCCAGAGTGGTTTTCGTCCTGGACATAGCGCTACAGAACAAATTTTCACTCTCCAACAATTTTTGGGAAATCTAGTGAGCATGCAAAACATGTCTCCACTTGTTTTGTCGACGTAGAAAAAGCATAAGACCAGGTTCCTCGAGAAAGTTTTAGGGAGTGCTGCGAGATTACGGTGTTGACGGCCGCCAATTACTGGCCGTCAAGTCGCTGTATTCCTGCTCAGAAGTTTGTATCCGTGTCGGCGGAAGTCAGATCACAATCATTCACCGTGGGTGTTGAACTCCGACAAGGGTGTGTTACTGTCACCACTCCTCATATTCTATAGCAGGGGTGCACAACGTGCGGGCGCACGGCCGCATGCAGCCTTCGATAAAAATGTATGCAACCGTGCCATGTAATTTAGAATATATAACAGTGACGGTCGCGCATTAATAAAAATCTTTGTCTACTGTATGAAGAACTGAGTAAAAAGATGGCCAAACAGACGTGTGGAAGCAAAACAGAAGAAATTAAAAAAAAATATTTTGAACTCACTGGCGGCCGTATTTAATACTAATAAACGTAATTCGGCCGGCAACAGCGAAAAGGTTTTGCACCCCTGGTCTATATGAATTGGATGGACAATCACAGCTGATTCGAAAAGGGTGTCACTGCTGAAAGCAGCAAGATCAGCCGTTTGCTTTTTGCGGACGATTTGGTGTTAATTGCATCCTCCGAGCCTTGAGCATAGACTTGATCGGTTTTCAGCTGCGTGTGGTCAAGCTGGAATTGAAATTAACACTAAAAAGGCCGAAGCATATCTATCCAGAAACCCAGGCCACTGTATGGCCTTAAATACACTGCATTAAATACACTGCAGCAGGTCGAGAAGTTCAAGTACCTCGTGGTGGTATTCACGAGTGTCGCAAGGCAGAACAAGGAGATTGATACACGGATTGGTAAAGCAAACACAGCAGTGCATGAGCTTTATCGGTCCGTGATCACAAAACGGGAGCTTTCACCCACCTCAAAGCTCTCAATTCTTCGTTCCGATCCTCATCTATGTTCATGAATCTTGGGTAATGACTGAAAGAATACTATCTCAAGTACAAGCGGCAGAGATGGAATTTTGCGAAAAGTTTACTTCGTGACACTTAACGACAAAGTGAACAGCTGTGAAAATCGTAAAACCTTGAATGCAGAGCCACTTTTCCAGATAGAGACATCCCAGCTACGAAGTTTAGGCCGCGTTACCAGAATGCTCCAAGGAGGATTGGCGAGATGAGTACTGCTGGCTAAACCCGCGGGAAAGCGACCCAAAGGTCGACCAAGAACAAGGTGGTGCGACTACATCTCCGACCTTGCT